>Ga0115562_1000097_pt1 | contig 58673 bp, 46 predicted proteins | sample COGITO_mtgs_1105_6_FD_87200 | JGI IMG/M metagenome (GOLD analysis project Ga0115562, IMG submission 87200) | Pelagic marine microbial communities from North Sea - COGITO_mtgs_110516 | ecosystem: Environmental > Aquatic > Marine > Epipelagic | place: Germany:Helgoland, sampling site Kabeltonne...
GTGAAACAAATGACACCGCCTGATCCCTCGCCCATACCATGGCCGGGTGACGTGTTCAGCGTGTGATGAACGACCCATAAATCCGTGTTGCGCGGCGGAATATCATCGACAAACATCAGCAAGGGCGGCGCACCCGGGCCGACGTCGATCATGGTCACCGTATAGCTTTTTCCGCCGTCCGTTACGACAAAGCTGTTGTCCTTGATATGCGTGTCATCATCGAAATCTGTGTTGGTCAGTGGCGTATTTTACAATGCCGCACCCACCAAACGATGCACCATACGCGTCGCCCGCCGGCGTAACGCCTCACTTCCGTCTGCCCTGTCCAGACGCAACACATCACGCGGTCCATCTACACGCACGGCGTCCCCACGCCATGCCCACGCTGCACCAACCGCCAAAGATGGCACTGGTGCGGCCTCAAGACCGTCCACTTCTGTCTGCGACCAGGAGATGACAAACGTGCCTCGAAAGCCCGTCTTCATTGCCTGTATGCCTGCCTATTCTTTTTTTATTGGAAACAATGTAGCAAACTTCTGACCATCTGAGAAGTCTAAATTTGCATTATTTCAGCGGGTTGCGGGCGTATATTCATGCAAAGCATCAAAAGATGTGGCAGCTATCAAACACGTTTCGGAAACAATCGACGACGCCCGCGCCCTAAAACCCAAAGCGGACGCGGATAGAACCGACAACCTGGCCTTCGTTCTGGGCGTCAAATTCTTCGCCCAGATACGTGAGCCCGTAAAACGCTGTGACACCAGATTCACCGCGCCACGTCATCCCCGCCCGCACACGTTCGCGCGTGTCGAGCAGCGCTATGCTATCGTTGTCGGGCAGAAATTCACTACTGCTGACTGCGGCAATATCAGCCCCGAACACAAAGCTAAATCCGCTCCAGTCCGATTGAACCGTACGATATCTGTGCCCCGTGACGCTATCGCGCACCAGCAATTCACCACGACCCAGTTCACCGATTGTTACATCAAACCCTGCGCGGACCAGCGTTTCGTTGCCTGCGCGTCCCTCGACAAACGGGCGCACCACGGTCCTGTCAGACAATACAAACGTTTGCCCCACTTCAAAAACCGCTGTCGGATTGACAGCATTGCCGATTTGCGCGGCGAGCAGTTCGTCCGATGGACGCGGGACATTCAAAAGATCGTGCAACGCATTCTGAAACTCATCCAGATGGGTCTGCGGGCCGACAATGACCAAATCGCCGCCGACGGCAAATTCGGTCGCTCCGCGTTGGAAATGGGTATGCAGCCCCACAGACAGGGCACCCGCATAACGACGATCTGTTGGCGAAGCTGCGCGAAGATCATCAGGTGCCAGGATTTCAGCGCCCAGCCGCAATTCCAACAGCTGGCCAAACCCCTCCGGCGCAACACCGGTCCACTCCGGCCCCCATATGCGCGACGACTGAATGCTGCCAGTGCGCCAGCGATCTCTGCCGTCACCAATGAAATCGTTCGTGATCAAACGGCCATAGCCAAGGCGGGTACGCTCTTGCGCGTCCGCAACCACAGAGAGGCAAAGAGACGCCACAAGCGACGCCGCAATCAATCGTAACATCAGGCCATCCTGACCAAAAGTGCCCCCCCGGGCATGATCTCGATAAACGCCTTCGTCTGATTTGCCTAGTGCCCAAAGGTCACACTGGTGCAGCTTTGCACGTATCGCGTGCCCTTTTGCTGCCATAATAGACAAAGCCGCGCCCACTTTATAGACAAAGGCGCGCCCACTTTCGCGGCACGCGGCTTTGATCTTCTTTATCTGCGTGGCTTATCCGATGATGGCGTTCAGCGTCTGTGACGGGCGCATGGTGGCTGCGGTTTTGGCCGCATCCGTGTGGTAATACCCGCCCAGATCAACTGCAGGCCCTTGCACGGCGGCCAGTTCAGCAATGATCTTGGCCTCGTTCACGCTCAGCGCCTCTGCGATGGGGGCAAAATACGCGGCCAGTTCTGCGTCAACGCTCTGCGCCGCAAGGGCTTCGGCCCAGTAACGGGCAAACCAATAGTGGCTGTCGCGGTTGTCAGGCTCGCCGACTTTGCGCGACGGAGAGCGACCGTTATCAAGGATACCTTGGGTCGCGGTATCAACCGCCTCGCCCAGCACGCGCGCCTTGTCGTTGCCCTTGCTGTCAGCAAGGAACGTCAGGCTTTCACCCAATGCGCAGAACTCGCCAAGACTGTCCCAGCGCAGGTGGTTTTGCTCGACCAGTTGTTGGACGTGTTTGGGGGCAGAGCCACCGGCACCTGTCTCGAACAAACCGCCGCCATTCATCAACTTCACGATCGACAACATCTTGGCAGAGGTGGCCAGTTCCAGAATCGGGAACAGATCGGTCAGGTAATCGCGCAGCACGTTGCCTGTAATGGCGATCATGTTTTCGCCCTTGGTGATAGTCTCGAACGAAGCGCGGGTGGCTTCGCGCGGGGCCATGATTTCGAACTTGTCGGCCACGCCTTTGGCCTCAAGGATCGGTTTGACGTAAGCGATCAATTCGGCGTCGTGGGCGCGGTTTTCGTCCAGCCAAAAGATAGCGCGGCAGCCTTCGGCCTTTTGACGATCAATGGCCAGATTGACCCAATCCTCGATCGGGGCCTTACGCGCAGAGGCAGAGCGCCAGATGTCACCCGCCTCTACGGCGTGCTCGTGCAGAACAGTACCATCATCAAGGATCATCTTGACCGTGCCCGCCTCGGCGATTTCAAACGTGGTGGGGTGGGATCCGTATTCTTCGGCCTTTTGGGCCATCAGACCGATGTTCTGAACGGTCCCGGCTGTGGCCGGGTTCAGTTTGCCATTCTCTTTAAAGAACTTGATGGTTTCGTCATAAACCGGTGCATAGGAATTGTCGGGGATCACACAATTGGTGTCGCCTTCTTTCCCATCCGGGCCCCAGCCTTTGCCACCTGCGCGGATCAACGCGGGCATGGAAGCGTCGATAATCACGTCAGACGACACATGCAGGTTGGTCACCCCTTTGTCAGAATCGACCATATACATGGGCGGACGATCAGCCATACAGGCATCGATATCGGCCATGATCGCGGCATTGCCGCTGACCCGTGCCAACATGTCCCCCAGACCGGAATTCGGGTTTACCCCAAGGTCGGCCAACGCATCGGCATGCGCCTCGAACACCGGCGCAAGGAACGCCTTGACGCCGTGACCAAAGATGATGGGATCAGACACCTTCATCATCGTGGCCTTCAGGTGCAGCGAAAACAGGGTGCCTTCGGCTTTGGTCTTTTCGATCTCATCGGCAAGGAATGCCTTGAGGGCCGAGGCGCTCATGAATGTGGCGTCAACGACCGTGCCCGCAGGATAGGCAATGCCATCCTTCAACACAGTTTCGCCCGCAGCCGTCTGCAGCACGATTTTGGCCGTGGCGTCCGCCTTGAGGGTCGCAGACACTTCGTTCGAAAAGAAATCGTTGCCCGACATCGACGACACATGCGTCTTGCTGTCAGCAGCCCAGTCACCCATGCGGTGGGGGTTCTTTTGCGCAAAGCTTTTTACGGCTTTGGCCGCGCGGCGGTCAGAGTTGCCTTCGCGCAGAACCGGGTTCACAGCGGAACCTTTGATACCGTCATATTTGGCCCGGATCGCCTGTTCAGCGTCCGTTTCCGGTGTCTCTGGATAATCCGGCAGCGCAAAGCCCTGCGATTGCAATTCCTTAATTGCCGCGACCAACTGGGGCACCGACGCAGAAATGTTCGGCAGCTTGATCACGTTCGCCTCGGCGGTTTTCACCAGACGACCCAGTTCAGCCAGATCATCAGACTGACGCTGCGCTTCGCTCAGATGTTCGGGGAACGTGGCAAGGATACGGCCCGCAAGGCTGATGTCCTTTGTTCCGACGGTCACACCGGCGGCTGCTGCAAATTTCTGAATGATCGGCAGCAGGGATGCGGACGCCAATTCGGGGGCTTCGTCGACTTTTGTGTAGATGATATCGGACATAGGATACTCCTCAGGGCTGAAGTTGCCGTTCCATACCCGATGGAGTCCGATACGCCAACAGTATACCGTCGCATACGGAAAAAGAAATTGCCCCCTCCCCCCAAGATTACCGCCTTGGAGGGCTTAGGTGTTTCTTACCCACATTTGGAAAACCCGCAGGACCCACAGGTCATACAGCCCTCGATCATGCGCAATTCATACCCGCCGCAGCTGGAACAGGCCTTGCCCCGAGGCGCGCCCATGCTGCTGACTTCGGCCTTGGGGTCAGATTTCAGGCCCATGCCCTCGCCCGCGATAAAGCCAGTGGCGATCATATGCTGTTCGATCACACCGCCAATAGCGGCCAGGATCGACGGAATATACTTGCCCCCCATCCACGCACCACCGCGCGGATCAAACACGGCCTTGAGTTCCTCAACCACAAACGACACATCGCCCCCGCGCCGGAACACCGCCGAAATCATCCGCGTCAGCGCCACGGTCCACGCAAAATGTTCCATGTTCTTGGAGTTGATAAACACCTCGAACGGACGGCGATGGCCGCCCAGCACGATATCGTTGATGGTGATATAAAGCGCGTGTTCGCTGTCGGGCCATTTGACCTTGTAGGTGTTGCCCTCAAGTTCGCTGGGCCGGTCCAGAGGTTCGGACATATAAATGACGTCGCCATGAGGCCGGAGGGGTTCGTCCTCGGATGTGGTGATCACTTCAGGGCCGACTGCTGCATCGCCGTCAAGTATCCAGCCTTGGGTGACTTCATAAAGTTCCGCGAACAGTTTCAAAGAGTCGATATTCAGGCGTTTCTCACCTCTTTCCAAACCAGAAACATGAGGTCCTGAAAACCCAACCTTTTTAGCAACATCATCGAGCGTGTAACCTTTATGAGTTCGAAGCTGCCGCAGTCGATCCCCAGCGGTAGCACTGACTTCAGGCTTCTCCTCAGCCACCGTCAGCACCGATCCCGTCACCGCATTGGGGCGATACGTCGTGCACCCCTTACAGCCCTGATCCCATGCCGCCATGTAGACGTCCTTGAATTCATCGAACCCGATATCCTCGGGGCAGTTGATCGTCTTGGAAATCGACGAATCCACCCATTTCTGCGCCGCCGCCTGCATTTTCACATGCTCGGATGGGGCCAGCGTCTGGGCGTTCACGAAATAATCGGGCAAGGGCGCGTCGCCTTTCAGATCGCGCCACATCTGCACGGCGTAATCCACGACTTCCTCTTCGGTGCGGCTCCCGTCCTTTTGCAACACCTTGCGGGTGTAGGCATAGGCAAACACCGGCTCGATCCCCGAACTGACGTTCCCGGCATACAGCGAAATGGTGCCCGTCGGCGCAATAGAGGTCAGCAGCGCGTTGCGAATGCCATGCTCTGCCACAGCGGCGCGCACATCTTCGTCCATGGCCTGCATCGTGCCGGACGCCAGATAGCCATCGGCATCAAACAGCGGGAATGCGCCCTTTTCCTTGGCCAACGCGACCGAACCCAGATAGGCCGCGCGCGCAATCGCCTTTAACCACACCTCGGTTTGGTGGGCGGCCTCGTCCGATCCATAGCGCAGGCCGACCATCAACAACGCATCAGCCAGCCCAGTCACCCCAAGACCAATCCGGCGCTTGGCCGCAGCCTCGCGGGCCTGCGCCTCCAGCGGAAAGCGCGATGCATCCACGACATTGTCCATCATGCGGACCGCCGTACCGACAAGCTCAACCAGCTGATCCTCGTCCAACGCAGCAGCATCACCAAACGGGTCGCTGACCAGACGGGCCATGTTGATCGACCCAAGCAGGCATGCACCATAAGGGGGCAAAGGCTGTTCGCCACAGGGGTTCGTCGCGGCAATCGTCTCGCAATAGTTCAGATTGTTGGCTGTGTTGATGCGATCAATGAAAATCACGCCCGGCTCGGCATAATCATAAGTGGCACGCATAATGCCGTTCCACAGATCACGGGCCTGCACGGTTTTATAAACTGTGCCATCAAACACCAGATCCCACGACCCGTCGGATTTCACCGCATCCATAAACGGATCGGTGACCAGAACGGACACGTTAAACATACGCAAGCGTGCGGCGTCTGATTTGGCCGTGATGAAATCCTCAATATCGGGGTGGTCGCAGCGCATCGTGGCCATCATCGCCCCGCGGCGCGAACCGGCCGACATGATCGTGCGGCACATCGCGTCCCACACATCCATGAATGACAAGGGGCCGCTTGCATCCGCCGCCACGCCTTTGACGCCCGCACCTTTGGGGCGGATGGTCGAAAAATCATACCCGATCCCGCCACCCTGCTGCATGGTCAGCGCGGCCTCTTTCAGCATCTCGAAAATGCCGCCCATGCTGTCCGGGATCGTGCCCATGACAAAGCAGTTGAACAACGTGACAGACCGCGCCGTGCCCGCGCCGGCTGTGATGCGCCCGGCTGGCAGGAATTTGAAATCCTCCAAAGCGGCGTAAAACGTCGGCTCCCACGCGCTCGGATCGTCCTCGACCGACGCCAGATCGCGGGCAATGCGGTACCAACTGTCCTCGACAGTGACATCGATGGGCGTGCCATCGGCTTCCTTGAACCGGTACTTCATATCCCATATCTGTTCGGCAATCGGCGCAGCAAAGCGTGTCATCAAGGCATCCCCATGGCGGGCCTCGATTCTGTCGACGCCCTAGCAGACAACAAAACTAGTCCAGATGCCCAATCGGTTCCAGTGAAAACAACATATAGATGAAAAAGAGTGCGCTAACACTAAATGCAGGGGCTCGCGAACCACAACAGGTTGCACCCACGCCCGATCACACTACAATATGTGGATATACATTCGGGGGCTGGGGACGACTCTGTGGATAACTACATCAACCTGATCAAGCTTTCAGTGGGCAGCGAAACCTATGACGACATTGCCGCCTGGCAATCCACCAAACGGGCGCAAGCGCCCGACGGCCTGCCGCGCCACGTCACACGCATGTGGCCCAAACGCGAGGCCGAAATTCTCGCGGGCGGCTCGATCTTTTGGGTGATCAAGGGCGTGCTGACCTGTCGGCAACGCATCCTGCGGCTTGACGAATACATCGGCCCCGACGGCATCCGGCGCTGCGCCATCGTGTGCGACCCGGAACTGATCCGCGTACAAACCGCCCTGAAACGCCCGTTCCAGGGCTGGCGGTATCTGAAACCCGAAGACACCCCACCCGACCTGCCCAAGGGCCGCGAAAGCGAAGAGCCGCTGCCGGTAGAATTGAACCGCGCGCTGGCGGAAATTGGGGTGTTGTGAGGGGGTGTGGAGGCCTGCTTTGAGCCTAACCTGTCATTCATCGGGACGCGGCGAATGGTGGCTTGGTCAGCACCTAATACAACAGGCGATAACCTAACCCGACCATGGTCATATTAGGATACCTCAAAAAGAAAAAAGCCTGATAATGAGTATGCGGTTGAAACAGGTAATAACCGCCAACTGACACTTGGTATTTTCTGTAGCCACAGGAAGCAAATCAACTTACGGTTTTTTTTCTTCGAACTTTTTCCAAACGTGCATGTGCCCCTTCTGGCGGGCAGTGGCGAGCCAGAGTTTCTTGCGGGCGTCCGGTGTTTCCATTTTTTGGTATACCCCGCCTGAAAATTTAGGCCAATCAATGGCCAAACCCATTTTGACCATCTCTGCTGAGAGGTCTCGACCATCTGGTAAGGTACACAGCGCCACAGTGCGCCCGTAGTCATCTTTCTCCGTTATTTCGGCGCGCACCTTGTGACCTTTGCAGAGCTTCACTAGGGCCCATTTGGCTTGCTTACCGTATGGGTGGTTAAGCTCAGGTGCATCAATACCGAACAAACGAACTTGCGTTTTGTTTATTGTAATAGTGTCCCCGTCAGTAACGTAAGCGGCACCTGCTATGACTTTCTTCGCAGGCAGATGTTCTGCGCTTTGTGCATCGAACTGTGCGGTTTGTCTTCTTGGAGTACCAGCCGACGAAATTCGGATCGGTTTAAGCGGCTCGTGTTGCGCCGGAGGATTATGCTTTGAATTCGCCGGACCATCGTCGGAGCGACTAAAGCGAACGGCAACAATAACTATCCCGATAAGGATTAGAAGCCCGAAAACTATTTCCACCAAAGTCACCTCGTTGAGCTAAGAGTCTTGCCCTCTATAAGTGCATATTTATTTCGAGAGAGCCAGAAAGACCGAACCGTGGTCTGCTTTTGACCACGAAGGTCCTACAGTAGGCCGCGAACGCTTTAATTGTTCAGAAGGAAAACTTCATTGCGGACATACGTCCAATGTCTGTTTCGTCCCCAGAGCGGGCGCTCACCAAAAGCGCGAAACATTACCGCGGCCGCCGCTCTGCGCTCAGCCGGACCATCGCCGGAACGCGACTGGGCAGTCCGGCGATGGCACGGCGGCTTCGCCTTGGCTCCGGGCTGGTCAGCGCGATGCAGTGGGGGACAACAACGTCCCGCACAGGTGCCATTAACCCAACCTTAACAAACCCCACAGCACGCAGCGTTAACCCAGCCAAATCACCCCAATCGTATGCCGCGCGGTGCACGCCCTGTGCACAGGGTGTGCACGGGGTGTGACTCGGCAAATCTCCATAGTTTTATGGCGTTAACACATGGCAACACGTGCCCAGCCCGCATCGCCCCGTTAACCGTTGCGCGTACGCTGCAAATGGGCTCAGCCCAACTGCTCCAACAATCCGCGCAAGATCAGACGATCCGCGTCATCCAACTCGGTCACGCGCGACCGCCACAGCGTCGCCTGAGACGCCAGAATAGGCCCGTCGCTCAGTATCTTGAGATGGTTGGCGCGCAGGGTCTCGCCGCTGCTGGTGATGTCGGCGATGGCCTCTGCGGTTTCGTTGGCCACGGTGCCCTCAGTCGCACCTTGGCTGTCCACCAGTTGGTAATCTGCCACACCAACCTCGCGCAGGAAATCCCGCACAAGCCTATGATATTTCGTCGCAATTCGCAGCCGGAACCCATGTGCGGTCCGAAAGGCGGCGGCCACAGCGTCCAAATCCTCGGTCAGTTCAACGTCGATCCAACCCGCAGGCACAGCCAGCACCAGATCAGCATGGCCGAACCCCATCTCGGAAATCGGTTCAACCTGTTGTTCCCAAAGAGGAAGTTTCTCGTGGATCAAGTCCGTGCCCGTCACCCCCAGATGAATACGGCCGGCGGCCAGTTCACGCGGAATTTCGCCCGCAGACAACAAGACCAGCGCCACGCCGTCGATGCCTGCAACTTCGGCTGCATACTCGCGCTCTGACCCGGTCCGGGTCAGCGTCACACCGCGTTTTGCAAACCAGTCAAAGGTCTTTTCCATCAGCCGACCCTTGGACGGCACACCCAGCTTGATCGTCATTGCGACCCCTCCAGCAGCGCCATCAGGTCGGGGCGCAAAACAGCGCCCACAGCAGGAATTTCAGCACCCCCGCCCAACCGACGCGTCAACGCATCATACCGCCCACCCGTGGCGACAGGGGGCAGGTCGGGCCGAGATTCTGCATAGAAACCAAAGACAAAGCCGTCATAGTATTCCATGGATGTGCGCCCATAACTGGCCTCGAACTCAAGCGTATCGACATCAACGCCACGTGCCGCAAGGGCGTCGGCGCGGGCATCGACACGCGCCACCGCCTGCTTGATCGCGGGCAGATCGACCGTCAGATCATGCAACTGCGACAAGGCAAATGGCAGCGTTTCGCGCACGCTCAAGAGGGCATCCAACCCCTCCATCTCGGCACCGCTGATCGGCCCCTCGGCGGCATCCACCGCCAGCGCTTCGATGCGGGCGTCAATCGCAGATTGGGTGCGCAACCCAGTCAGCGGAGCCACCAAGGCAGGGCGACCCGCCACGAGTGCCTGACGGCTTTCGGGCACAGGCACGCGCCCCCCAAATCGATCCAACAAGGCGCGAAAACGACGGGGACGCCAGATGTGACGGCGCAGGGCGGCCTTGCGACGGTCTGACGTCTTCAGCCCCTCGACCGCGGCCATCAGAATACCAATATCACCGGTCGCCGCCCGCAGGGCCAATGGCGCAACAGATTGAGATATAAGTGAAAAAACCTCTGCATCTGCAGCTGCGGGGTCGGTGCGGTCAAACACTTCATAGCCGACCTGCAAATATTCGCTCGGGCGATCCGGGTCCGCTTCCTGGCGGCGAAAAACCTCGCCTGCATAGGTATAACGAGCCGGGTCCGCACCATGCGCCATGTGCATCTGAACGACAGGAACGGTAAAGTCAGGGCGCAACATCTGCTCGCCGCGCATGGCATCGCTGGTGACATAGGCGCGTGCGCGAATGTCCTCGCCATACAGGTCCAACAACAACTCAGCCGACTGCAACACAGGCGGGTTGACCACCTGCGCGCCCGCAGCGACAAACTGATCCCGCAACGCCAGTGCGCGGGTGCGTGCGTCACTCATGACCCCAGGATTTCCTGCACTTTGGCCAGCATGTCTGCGCGCGGCACCTCGAACTGGCTGGGGCGGTCTCTCCATTCTTCGTGGGTCGCGGTTTCGGCAATTTTTGCGCCCAGGATCAAATCCTTGATCTGCACGACACCGCGTTCCTTTTCATCACCACCTTCGATGATAGCGATGGGAGAGTTGCGCTTGTCCGCATATTTCAACTGGTTGCCAAAGTTCTTGGGATTGCCAAGGTACACCTCGGCGCGAATGCCCGCCTGACGCAGCTCGGCCACCATCGCCTGATAATCGGCCATGCGGTCGCGATCCATCACGGTAACCACAACGGGGCCGTGATCTGTCGTGCTGATGCGCCCCGTCGCGCGCAATGCGGCCAGCAGTCGGTCAACACCAATGGAGATGCCCGTCGCAGGCACTTCTTGCCCGGTAAAGCGCTTGACCAGATCGTCATAGCGCCCGCCGCCGGCGACAGATCCAAAGTTGCGCGGACGACCTTTTTCGTCCTTGATTTCAAAGGTCAGTTCAGCCTCGTAGACAGGGCCAGTGTAGTAGCCCAGACCGCGCACGACAGAGGGGTCGATGATGATGCGGTCGGGGCCGTAGCCACCGGCATCCAATAGGGCGGCGATCTCTTCCAACTCGCCCACCCCCTGTTCGCCAACATCCGGTCCCGTGACCAATTCACGCAAACGCGCAACTGTATCAGCGCCCGTATCGCGTTTGGCGTCCATGAACCCCATGACAACATCGGCCTGCGCATCACCCAGACCCGCACCGTCCGTAAAGTCGCCACTCTCGTCCTTGCGCCCGGCTCCAAGCAGCGCGCGCACGCCGTCCGGCCCAAGGCGGTCCAGCTTGTCGATGGCGCGCAGCACGATGCCGCGCTCGGCCTCTTTGTCGTCCCCGGCTAGGCCCGCAACCTCCATCACGCCATTCAACACCTTGCGGTTGTTGATCCGGATCACATAATCGCCGCGCGCGATCCCAACGGCCTCAAGCGTGTCAGCCAGCATCGCGCAAATCTCTGCATCCGCACCCATAGAGGCAGAGCCAACCGTATCCGCATCACACTGATAAAACTGGCGAAACCGCCCCGGCCCCGGCTTTTCATTGCGCCAGACAGGCCCCATCGTATAGCGGCGATAAGGGTTGGGCAGATCGTTGCGGTGCTGGGCATACACGCGGGCCAAAGGGGCCGTCATGTCATATCGCAGCGCAAGCCAATCGCCGTCTTCTTCCTGCCATGCAAACACACCCTCATTGGGGCGATCCACGTCGGGCAGAAACTTGCCCAACGCCTCGACCGTTTCGACCGCGCTGCTTTCCAATGCGTCAAACCCATAGCGATGATAGACAGCCGCAATCTTTTGCAGCATCGCACTCCGTTCGGTGACATCAGTCCCAAAATAATCGGCAAAGCCCTTTGGGGCTTGGGCCTTGGGGCGTTGGGTCTTTTTGGGCTTGGCCATGGTGCCACTCCGGGTAAGGGTTGGGCGCGTCACTAGCCCAAGCCGGATAAGGGGGCAAGGTGCGCGCGGCTTGCGCAAGCGGGCGAATTGCCCCAAATGGAGGATATGAACAGCCGCATAGACGCACTCGAAGAACAAATCGCCCACCTGGTCCGCACGGTCGAGGACCTGTCGGACATTGTCGCTCGGCAAGAAGGTGAACTGGCCCTCCTGACCCGGCGCGCACAGATGCTGATGGCGCGCGAGGCCGAACGAGAAAGCCAAGGCGGCGGCGGGATCGTGGTCGGCGACGAACGGCCACCGCACTACTGAACGGAGGACGGCCCGCAAAATCCATCCCGAAGAGGTCGGCCAAGGCCAGCGCACCACTTGCGTCTAGAGCGGCCCAACAGAAAGCGATTACTTTCGAAGCCTAAAAATCCGGCTGGCGCATGAGATTTCCCCAAGCGATCCAGCGGCGCGCGCCTTACATCTCTTGCACTTCGACCACACCGGACAAGGATTTTATCGCCCCTTTGATCTGCGGCGTCACAGGGAATTCCACGCCGAGATCCATCTCGACTTCGCCCGGCAGGCTGGCATCCATCAAACACACTGTAATAGGCCCGCGTCCTGCCCCTTTGGCCGCTTGCATCGCCCCCGCCAAAACCGACGCCACAGACGAAACAGCAGACGGCGCATCCACGAAAATACGCAGCCCCATCGTGCCTGCATCGGCCACCACGGTGTCAATCGGCGCGACCGAGCGGCCCAACAGTTTCAACTGATCCGCTTCCATCGTGGCCTCGACTGTGACGATCACCTTTTCGCCTGCCACCAGAAAATCCTGCGCCTTTTCAAGGCTATCTGAAAATAGCGTAACCTCATACGCTCCGCTGGTGTCAGACATCTGGCAAAAGGCAAAACGGTTGCCGCGCGCGGATTTTCGGATTTGCAGTCCCGCCACAACGCCCGCCAGTTTGGCCACGAGCGGTTGGCTTTCCGCTTTGGCGGTGACCTCGTCCAGGGTGATCACGCCCTTGCGCTTCAGTGCCCCCATGTAGTCATCAAGCGGATGGCCTGACAGGTAAAATCCAACGGCCTTGAACTCCTCGCCCAGCCGTTCGGCGGGCAACCAGTCATCCACAGGCATCAGGCGTGGTTCGGGCAGATCATCGCCAGCTTCACCAAACAGGGACACCTGGTTTGAGTTCTTTTGATCATGGATCGCCGCCGAATAGGCGCTGAGGGCGTCCAGAGCGTCAAAGACCCGCCGCCGGTTGGGATCAAGCTGGTCAAATGCTCCAGCACGGGCCAGCATTTCCAACGGGCGCTTGCCGACCCTTTTCAAATCAACCCGGCGGGCAAAATCGAACAACGTCGCGAATGGCTTGTCCGCCCGCCCCTCGACCACCAGTTTCATTGCCTCGACGCCGACGTTCTTAAGCGCGCCCAGCGCATAGACCAATGCGCCGTCCACCACCTTGAACGTCGCGTCGCTGCGGTTCACGCAAGGCGGCACCCACGGCAGATCCAGCGACTTGCGCACCTCTTCGAAATAGACCGCCAGCTTGTCTGTCAGATGGATATCGCAGTTCATCACGCCAGCCATGAATTCAACCGGATGGTTCGCCTTGAGCCATGCCGTTTGATAGCTGACGACCGCATAGGCCGCCGCGTGGGATTTGTTGAAACCGTAGTTGGCGAACTTATCCAGCAGGTTCCAGACCTCAACCGCCTTGGCCTCGTCGACCCCATTCTCGGCCGACCCTTTCAGGAACTTGGGCCGTTCGACATCCATCGCTTCTTGCAGCTTTTTCCCCATGGCACGGCGCAGCAGGTCAGCACCGCCCAGCGAGTACCCGGCCATTTCCTGCGCGATCTGCATCACCTGTTCCTGATAGACGATGATGCCTTGGGTTTCGTCCAGGATATGATCGATTGAGGGGTGCAGCTGTTCGCGCTCGGACAGTTTGTTTTTCACCTCGCAGAACTTTGGAATGTTTTCCATTGGGCCGGGCCGATACAGCGCAACCAGAGCGATGATGTCTTCGATACAGTCGGGCTTCATCCGCTTCAGGGCATCCATCATGCCAGAGCTTTCCACCTGGAACACCGCCACCGTCTTGGCCGAGGCATAAAGCTTGTAAGACGCGGCATCATCCAACGGGATACCACCAATATCATTCTCCATACCGACGGCCGGAGCATATAGTTCGGTACCATCTGCCGCCACGTGCAGCGGGCGGCCAGAGCCAAGGATTTGATCCACCGCGTTCTGGATCACAGTCAGGGTTTTCAGACCCAGAAAGTCGAATTTGACCAGCCCGGCCTGTTCGACCCATTTCATATTGAACTGGGTCGCGGGCATGTCTGATCGCGGGTCCTGATACAGCGGCACCAGCGCATCCAGCGGGCGATCCCCGATGACGACACCGGCGGCATGGGTCGATGCATTGCGCAACAACCCTTCGACTTGCTGGCCATACTCCAACAGCCGCGCCACCACTTCTTCATTGCGCGCTTCCTCGCGCAGGCGCGGTTCGTCTGCCAGCGCCTTTTGGATAGAGACGGGTTTGACACCCTCCACCGGGATCAGCTTGGACAGACGGTCCACCTGCCCATAGGGCATTTGCAACACGCGCCCGATGTCGCGCACCGCAGCCTTGGACAACAGCGCCCCAAAGGTGATGATTTGCCCCACCTTGTCGCGGCCATATTTCTCCTGAACATAACGAATGACTTCTTCGCGGCGGTCCATGCAAAAATCGATATCAAAATCGGGCATGCTGACCCGTTCCGGGTTCAGGAACCGTTCAAACAGCAAGGCATAGCGCAATGGGTCAAGGTCAGTCACCGTCAGGGCATAGGCCACCAATGACCCCGCCCCCGATCCACGGCCCGGCCCGACCGGAATATTGTGATCTTTTGCCCATTTGATGAAATCGGCCACGATCAGGAAATAACCGGGAAAACCCATACCCTCGATAATATCCAACTCGAAATCAAGTCGTTTTTGGTACTCTTCGACACTCGCGGCATGAGGAATCACCTTAAGCCGTTCAACCAATCCCGCGTTGGCCTGTTTGCGCAACTCTTCGACTTCGTCATCGGCGAATTTGGGCAGGATCGGATCGCGGCGATACGCCATGAACGCACAGCGGCGGGCAATCTCGACCGTGTTTTCAATAGCCTCGGGAAGGTCCGCGAACAGTGTCACCATCTCGGCTTGTGATTTGAAATAATGCTGCGCGGTTAATCGGCGGCGCGGCTCCTGCTGATCGACATAGGCACCATCGGCAATACAGATCAGCGCATCATGGCTTTCATACATGTCCGCCTTTGGGAAATAAACGTCGTTCGTGGCCACCAAGGGCAAGCCACGCGCATAGGCCATTTCGACAAATCCGCGTTCTGTCAGTCGCTCTGCCGCAGGGGCACCGCCGTCGCCGGGATGGCGCTGCAATTCAACATATAAACGATCACCAAACGCCTCAGCCAATCGCCCCATCAACGCTTCGGCTGCCGGGCGTTGGCTGTTTTGCAGCAACAGACCGACAGGTCCCTCTGGCCCACCACTCAAACAAATCACGTCGCTGGAATGGCCCGCCAATTGCTCAACCGTCACAAACGGCAACTCGGACCCCTCGCGCAAGTAGAGGCAGGAATTCAGCTTCATCAGGTTTTCGTACCCGCGCTCGGACTGCGCCAGTAACACCACGGGCGCGGGTGGACGTGGTCGCTCGCCGGGGCGTGGCGTGATGTACTGCACATCGACCTGACAGCCGACAATGGGCTGCACGCCGGCTGCCGCCATCCCCACCGAAAATTCGAGGGCGGCGAACATGTTATTGGTGTCCGTCAGCGCAATGGCGGGCATATTTGCGCCGCGCACCAGATCGGGCAGCTTTTTGAGACGCATCGCCCCTTCGAGCAGCGAGTATTCGGAATGGGTGCGCAGGTGAATGAATCGGGGGGCATTTGTCATGGACGTCAGGTTAGGGCCAGCCTGCCCCCATATCCAGTGGTGCCGCAAAGTTATGCACACCAAATCCGCATCGCCGGAATGATATGCAATGCCTCTTGCCAAAACCCGGCCATGGCGCATAGCCTGAAACCTGTTCCGCTCTGGCACATACCTCTACGCCGCATCGAGGTCGGGCCAACCAAAAGAGCCAAGGTACCGCGGCAGGTCACATCCATGCACACGACATTTCTTCTCAACGGAAGACAGGTCACTGCGGACACCACGCCCACAACCACACTTCTGAATTGGCTGCGAGAGGATCAACACCTCACAGGCACCAAGGAAGGATGCAACGAAGGCGATTGCGGGGCCTGTTCCGTGATGATCACTGACGCGGGTGGTGCCCGTGCGCTCAATGCCTGCATCCTGTTCGTGCCCCAGCTCGAAGGCAAAGCCGTGCGCACCGTCGAAGGGATGGCAGCCCCTGACGGCACGCTGCACCCAGTCCAAGAGGCGATGATCAAACATCACGGCAGCCAATGCGGCTTTTGCACGCCGGGGTTCATCACGACCATGGCGACCGCCCACCTGAATGGGGCCACCGATCATGACACGCAACTGGCTGGCAACCTGTGTCGCTGCACCGGCTACGCCCCGATCATCCGGGCTGCATCCGAGGCCGCAACAGCGCCGGTGCCCGCACATGTGCAGGATGCGTCGCTTCTTCTGACCCAAAATACCACGGGGGACGCGCCGCAGGGGCGGGGGGCAGAGCCCCCGACAACGCCCGATCAACTTGCGCATTGGCTCGATCAAAACCCCGATGGGACGCTGATTTCTGGTGCAACAGATGTCGGCCTGTGGGTCACAAAAGACTTCCGCGACCTCGGGCCAGTGGCCTTCCTGAACCGGGTTTTCGACCTCGCAGGGATAACGGTAACGGATGATGCAATCCAGATCGGGGCCACCACCACGCTGAGCGACATTCACGACGTGCTCGCACCGCACTACCCCAGCTTTGGGGAATTGATCCGGCGGTATGGATCGATGCAGGTCCGCAACGCAGCCACCATCGGCGGCAACATCGCAAACGGCTCGCCCATCGGGGATGGATCGCCCGCGCTGATCGCATTGGGGGCGACCCTGCACCTGCACAGCGTGGATGGCGGGCGCAGCCTTCCACTCGAAGATTTCTTTGTCGACTACGGCAAACAAGATCGCGCAAAAAATGAATTTGTGAGTGCAATCACGATCCCGCGCGAGGGGGATCACCTGCGCTGTTACAAACTGTCCAAGCGGTTCGATCAGGACATTTCGGCAGTATGCGGATGCTTCTGGATCAAAGTGGACGACGGCATCGTGTCAGACGTCCGGCTGGCCTTTGGCGGCATGGCAGGCACGCCCCAACGCGCGCGCCAAGCCGAGGCCGCATTGCAAGGCAACGACTGGAACGAAACGACCGTGAACGCCGCTATGGCGGCCCTCGCCCAAGATTTCACGCCCCTGTCAGATATGCGCGCCTCTGCCGCCTACCGTATGGAAACGGCGCAAAACATGCTGATGCGCGCATGGCTGGATGATCAGGGGCAGGCGACCAACGTGCTGGACATAAGCGCATGAGCGTCGCAAGCCCCCTGCCTCATGATGCAGCGCATCTGCATGTCACAGGGGCAGCGCGGTATGTGGATGATACACCGATGCCCGCAGGCACCCTTCATCTGGCCTTTGGCCTCAGCGCTGTCGCAAGCGGGACCATCACAGCACTGAATTTAGAGACTGTGCGCAGCGCTCCCGGTGTTGTGGCCGTGCTGACAGCGGCGGATTTGCCATTTGCCAATGATGTGTCCCCCTCGGCGCATGATGAACCGCTGCTTGCGATGGGCAGCGTTCACTACATGGGGCAACCCATATTTGCCGTGGTCGCCACATCCCATCTAGAAGCGCGTTTCGCGGCCCGCCAAGGTCACATGGACATCACCGAAACGACCCCGATCTTCAGTATCGAAGACGCGTTGCAAGCCAATGCTCGATTCGAAGACGGCCCACGCATATATGCGCGTGGCGACGCGGCAGGGGCGCTCGACACGGCTGAAAACACCGTCAGCGGTGTATTTCATATCGGCGGGCAGGAACATTTTTACCTTGAAGGGCAAGCGGCCCTCGCCCTGCCCGGCGAGGATGGCGATATGCACATCATATCATCCACGCAGCACCCCACCGAAATCCAGCACAAGGTGGCCGAGGCCATCGGCCTGCCTATGCACGCCGTCCGGGTCGAAACACGTCGCATGGGGGGCGGTTTTGGGGGCAAGGAAAGTCAGGGCAACGCATTGGCCGTGGCCTGCGCCGTGGCTGCACGGCTGACGGGCAAACCTTGCAAGATGCGGTATGACCGGGATGACGATATGATCATCACCGGCAAGCGGCATGATTTTCGCATCGATTACGATGTCGGCTTTGATGACGCTGGGCTGATCACGGCACTGGATGTGCGCCACTATACCCGCTGCGGCTGGGCGATGGATCTGTCCCTGCCCGTCGCGGACCGCGCAATGCTGCATGCCGACAATGGCTATTGGCTGCCCAACGTCCGCATCGAAAGCCACCGCTTGCGCACCAACACCCAATCCGCCACCGCCTTTCGCGGCTTTGGTGGGCCGCAAGGCATGTTGGGGATGGAACGGATCGTAGATCATGTCGCAGCCGAGTTAGGGCTTGAGCCGCTACTGGTGCGCCAAAGGAATTTTTATGCCTCCGGCGGTGGTATTTCAGGTCAGAAGAAACAAACGACGCCTTACGGGCAAGAGGTCGACGATTTCATTCTGGACGGGTTGGTTGAACAGTTGCGCAACAGCGCTGATTACGACGCCCGCCGAACAGAGATCGACGCATGGAACGCCGCCAATCCGGCCTTGAAAAAGGGGATCGCCCTGACCCCCGTCAAATTCGGGATCAGCTTTACCCTGACTCACCTCAATCAGGCGGGTGCGTTGGTGCATGTCTATGCAGACGGGTCGATACATCTGAACCATGGCGGCACAGAAATGGGTCAGGGGCTGTTTCAAAAGGTTGCCCAAGTGGCGGCCAGCCGCTTTGGTGTCGCGATGGATGTGATCAAGATCACGGCGACTGACACGGCCAAGGTGCCCAATACCTCTGCCACCGCCGCGTCCTCTGGCAGCGATCTGAACGGGATGGCGGTCAAGGCCGCCTGCGACACGATCCGCATCCGAATGGCGGACCATCTGGCAGAGCTGCATCAGTGTGCACCTGACGCCGTCGTGTTCGCTGATGGGCGCGTACAGGCAGGCACCGCTGACTACAGTTTTGGCGAAGTAGCGGCTCTGATCCATCAGGCCCGCATCAGCCTCTCCGCGACCGGGTTTTATAAAACACCCGATATTGAATGGGACCGGATCAAGGGTCACGGCCGCCCGTTCTTCTATTTTGCATATGGCGCTGCAGTGACTGAAGTTGTCGTCGATACCCTGACCGGCGAAAACCGCATTCTGCGCGCCGATATTTTGCACGATGCAGGTGCGTCGCTGAACCCAGCGCTTGATACCGGGCAGGTCGAAGGTGGCTATGTCCAAGGGGCAGGTTGGCTGACGACCGAAGAACTCGTCTGGGACGCTGCGGGGCGTTTGCGCACCCATGCGCCGTCCACTTATAAAATCCCAGCGTGCGGTGACCGGCCCGATATTTTCAATGTCGCCCTCTGGGATGGCGAAAACCATGCCGAAACCATTTACAAGTCCAAAGCCGTGGGCGAACCGCCCTTGATGCTTGGGATTTCCGCGTTTTACGCCCTCAGCGATGCCGTGTCGGCCTGCGGATCGAATTACCCGGATTTGCAGGCACCCGCGACAGCCGAGGCCTTGTTGGGCGCAATGCACAGGGCGCGCGGTGATGTTTGATCGCAACGCCCTGATCGCCGCTTGCGAGGCGCATGGCCGTGTTGTTCGCGTGGTCATTGCCGTCGTGCACGGATCAGCGCCGCGCGAGGTTGGTGCCGCGATGTGCGTTTGGGCAGATGGACAATCCGGCACCATCGGCGGCGGGGCGCTGGAATACGAATTGGCACATGCGGCACGCACTCTTGGCAACGATACCCGCTCGCGCCATGCGCTGGGGCCTGATCTGGGCCAGTGCTGTGGTGGGGCCGTGGAGGTGATCAGCGAAGTTTATGACATCACGCGCGCCCGCACACTGCCGATGAATGTTGTGGCGCGCGGCCCCGAACCAGCACCGCTGGCGGTCAAACGGATACTCAAAGCGGCGCGCAATCAGGGACAGATCCCGCCAGCTTGCCAGATTGACGGCTGGATGATCGAGCCTGTGCGCGCTCCCGACCGCCCCTTGTGGATTTGGGGGGCGGGCCATGTCGGGCGTGCGTTGGTTGATGTGATGCACCCACTGCCCGGCCTTGCGATCACCTGGGTCGATACCGGGCCAGAGCGGTTCCCCCAACAGGTACCAGCGTCTGTCACAGTCGTGCCTGCCGCCGCACCGGAGCGTCTGGTGGCGCATGCACCAACGGACGCGGACCACCTGATCCTGACCTATTCCCACGACCTCGACCTCGCGTTGTGCCATGCTGTTTTGCGTCGCGGTTTTTCCTCTTGCGGGCTGATCGGGTCGGCGACGAAATGGGCCCGCTTTCGCAAACGTCTGGGGGCGTTGGGCCATCACGACGAAAAAATTGCACGCATCACCTGCCCGATTGGCGACCCGGCCATGGGGAAACAGCCGCATATGATTGCGATAGGGGTCGCGCATCGGCTACTGTTCATGCAACTGTATACTCAAAGTCTGGCGGAGGCGCGCGCATGACGACACCACTCTTGAGCTTGCGTGGCCTGACCAAAGCCTACCCCGGCGTTGTCGCAAATGACGGTGTGACATTGGACATCGGCCAGGGGGAAATTCACGCGCTTTTGGGTGAAAACGGTGCGGGCAAGTCAACACTGGTCAAGATGATCTATGGTCTGGTGAAGCCCGATAGCGGGGTCATGCAGATGCGTGGGGGTGAATTTGTCCCGGTTGATCCGCGTGCAGCGCGTGGCGCAGGCGTTGGCATGGTATTTCAGCATTTTTCGCTGTTTGATGCGCTGAGCGTGGCGGAAAACATCGCCCTTGGGATGGAAGCGCCGCCACCTATGGCCACGCTGGCCACCCGCATCCGCGAAGTCTCCGAAACCTATGGCCTGCCGTTGGCCCCCGATCGCATCGTCGGGGATTTATCCGCCGGAGAACGCCAGCGTGTCGAGATCATTCGCTGTCTGTTGCAGGACCCCAAACTGTTGATCATGGATGAACCCACCAGCGTGCTAACCCCGCAAGAGGTGGATATTCTCTTTGAAACGCTGCGCAAGCTAAGCGCCGAGGGCACGGCCATCCTGTATATCTCGCACAAGCTCGAAGAAATACGCAGCCTGTGTGATGCCGCCACGATCTTGCGCGGTGGCAAAGTGGTCGGCACCTGCGTGCCGCGTGACACGTCTGCGCGCGAAATGGCCGAACTGATGGTTGGTATGACGCTGGCAACGCCAAAAAGTGCAGCCCATGAGGCAGGTGACGTCGTGCTGTCGGTCACGGGGCTGGCGGCCACCTCGCCCTCTGCCTTTGGCATGTCGCTCAAGGATGTCTCCTTTGAAGTTCTGGCCGGCGAAGTGCTGGGCATTGGTGGGGTGGCAGGGAACGGTCAGGACGAATTGCTGGCCGTCTTGTCGGGCGAATTGCGCTGTGCACCGGGTATGGTCGCCTTTCAGGGTCGTGATCTGTCGGGGATTGGTCCCGAAGCACGTCGCGGCCTCGGCGTATTAAGCGCGCCTGAAGAGCGGTTGGGCCATGCAGCGGCCCCGGATATGTCGCTGACAGAAAATGCGATGCTGACCGGTGCAGTGCGCGAAGGGTTGTCAAAGGGCGGGATGCTGAACTGGCCAAAAGCGCGCAGTTTTGCAGAACGCATTATCTGGGAATTCGATGTACGCACGCCGGGTCCAAACAACGCCGCGCGATCCTTGTCCGGGGGCAACCTGCAGAAATTTGTGATCGGGCGCGAAGTCCTGCAACGCCCCGAAGTATTGGTCGTCAATCAACCCACATGGGGTGTGGACGCAGCCGCCGCAGCCTCTATCCGTCAGGCCCTGCTTGATCTGGCTGCGGGTGGCACCGCTTTGGTGGTCATCTCGCAAGACTTGGACGAGTTGATGGAAATCTCGGACCGCTTTGCCGCATTGAACGAGGGCAGGTTGAGCGCACCAAAACCCACATCTGGCCTTGATGTTGAACAGATCGGTTTGATGTTGGGCGGCGCGCACGGAATGGAAGTCGCACATGTTTGACAATGCCCCTTCGGGGAGGACTTTTTTGAAACAAAGAAGCTGGGGACCGTCCGCGTGATCAGGTTGGAGAAAAGACCCCAGCCATCGCAGGTTATGTCCTGGGCCACGCCCTTGTTGGCTGTGCTGGCCACGATGATCTTTGGTGGTGTTTTGTTTGCCGCGCTTGGCAAGGACCCCGTACAATCGATCCTGACGATTTTCTGGGAACCTTTGTTTGGTGAGTTTTCGTTTTTCTACCGCCCGCAACTGTTGATCAAAGGTGCACCTTTGGTGCTGATCGCCATCGGTTTGGCGCTTGGGTTCAAGGCAGGCATTTGGAATATAGGGGCCGAGGGTCAGTATATTGTCGGTGCCATTTGTGGCGCGGCGGTGGGCCTTGCCTTTTATCCGTTGGAAAGCGTGTTCATCTTTCCCCTGATGGTGCTGGCGGGTGCATTGGGTGGTTTTGCGTGGGCGATGATTCCCGGGTTGCTCAAGGTCAAATTCGGCACGAACGAGATTTTGGTCAGTCTGATGCTGGTTTATGTGGCCGAACAGTTTTTAGCGTCGGTGTCCTTGGGATTACTCAGGAACCCCGAAGGGTTCGGATTTCCCGGCTCGCGCAATCTGCAGCAATATCCATCCGCCCATAATGCGGAACTGATTGCAGGCACGGGGATGCACTGGGGTGTGGTCGCTGCACTGATTGCTGTCATCTTTGCCTACGTCCTGCTGACACGTCACCGATTGGGATTTGCCATCCGTGTCACGGGCGAAGCGCCGCGCGCGGCCAAGTTTGGGGGCGTGAACCCCAGCCGTCTGATCCTGTTTTGCCTTGGCACTTCGGGCCTGCTCGCGGGCCTTGCTGGGTTTTTCGAGGTGTCAGGCCCGGCTGGACAAATCACGATAGACTTTAACGTTGGCTATGGGTTTACCGCGATCATTGTCGCTTTTTTGGGTCGGCTTAATCCGCTTGGAATCGTGGCAGCGGGCCTGTTGATGGCACTAACCTACATCGGCGGTGATATTGCCCAAAGCCAGATGGGCCTGCCCGCCGCTGCGATCCAAGTGTTCCAAGGCATGTTGTTGTTTTTCCTGTTGGCGCTGGATGTTTTGACCAACTACCGGGTGCGGATCGGCACAAGCGAGGCGACGACATGATACGACATTCCATTGCTCCGCTGATCATTGGGGCCGCCATGGGGCTTATGATGCTGTGGATGGTCCATATGCAGATAACCAACGGCGATGCGGGCAGCCTTGGCGTACTGATTGCGTTCGTGGGCGCGCATGTTGCGGTGCTGGCGCTGGTGTTGGTGGTGCCATTGCTCGCTGCGCGCAGACTTGTTTGGGTCCGGCACCTCACAGATCGGGTACATCGCCCTTCCCTGCGGCACGTGGCGCTGATGTTGGGCGGCGCAACCATGGCCACCGGTACGGCGCATATCGTGCTGCACAGCGGGGTGATCTGATATGGACCTATCCGCTATTAACCCCATCCTTCTGATCGCTGCCATGATCGCGGCATCGACCCCCATCCTGTTGGCCGCAATTGGTGAATTGGTGGCCGAACGCGCGGGTGTTCTGAACCTTGGGGTCGAGGGGATGATGATCACAGGCGCGGTGTGCGGGTTTATCATTGCCGTGAATACCGGCTCGCCCACGATCGGCTTTTTTGCAGCCGCCATCGGAGGGGCTGCACTGTCGCTGTTGTTTGCGTTTCTCACGCAGGCCGCACTGGCCAACCAAGTTGCCTCTGGCCTTGCGCTGACACTGTTTGGGCTCGGTCTGTCGGCACTGATGGGCCAAAACTACGTGGGGATAAAACCGCCCCGGACCGAATCCACTCCGCTGGGGCCGCTCGCCGAAATTCCCGTCATCGGCCCGATTATCTTTGGGCACGATCTTGTTGTTTATCTGGGCATTGTGATCGTCGCAGGTACTTGGGCGACATTGAAGTTCACCCGCGCGGGGCTGGTGCTGCGCGCTGTAGGGGAAAACCATGATGCTGCGCATGCGCTGGGCTACAAAGTCAAACGCATCCGCACGGCCGCCATCATGTTCGGTGGGGCCTGCGCAGGGCTTGGCGGGGCCTATATCAGTCTGGTCCGTGTTCCCCAATGGACCGAAGGGATGACGGCAGGCGTCGGTTGGATCGCCCTTGCACTTGTCGTGTTCGCAAGTTGGAAACCATGGCGCGTCTTGCTGGGTGCCTATCTTTTTGGCGGAATCACGCAGTTGCAACTGAACCTGCAAGGCGCAGGCGTTGCCATTCCGGTAGAGTATTTGGCAATGTCCCCGTACATCGTGACAATCATCGTTCTGGTGATTCTGTCGAGCGACAAATCACGCGCGCCCGGTTCACTGGGGCGGATATTCCATGCCTCAGGATAAGAGGCGCATAACTCGGGGGACACCTTATGAAATTCACTACATTGATGGCCACGGCGGCACTGGCGCTTGGCCTCGCGGGCGGCGCATTTGCGGACGGCCACGAAAAGACTAAGGTCGGCTTTGTGTACGTCGGCCCGATTGGTGATGGCGGCTGGACTTACGAGCACGACAAGGGCCGTCTCGCGGTCGAAGCAGAATTCGGCGACGCGGTTGAAACCGTCTATGTAGAGAACGTGGCCGAAGGGCCGGACTCCGAGCGTGTGATGACCCAAATGGCGCTGGACGGCGCGGACCTGATCTTTACCACGTCCTTTGGCTACATGGACCCGACCAACAACATCGCCGCAAAGTTCCCAGATGTAAAATTCGAGCACGCCACAGGCTACAAACGCCTTCACCCGAACGTGTCGACCTATTCGGCCCGCTTCTACGAAGGGCGCGCCATTCAGGGCCACATCGCTGGCAACATGACCAAGAGCAACATCATCGGGTACATCGGCTCGTTCCCGATCCCCGAAGTGATCCGTGGCATCAACTCCGCCTACATCCACGCGGCCAAAGTGAACCCTGACGTCGAATTCAAAGTGATCTGGGTCTACACATGGTTCGATCCGGCAAAAGAAGCGGACGCCGCCAAGGTGCTGATCGAACAGGGTGCGGACGTTGTTTTGCAACACACCGACTCGACCGCGCCACAGGCCGCCGCACAAGAGGCAGGCAATGTGGTGACCTTCGGTCAAGCCTCTGACATGGGCCAATACGCCCCCTTCCCGCGCGTCTCGTCGATCATTGACGACTGGGCACCCTACTACATCGCGCGCACGCGCGCCGTGATGGACGGCACATGGGAACAGAAGGACACATGGGATGGCATCGGCCCCGGCATGGTAGGCATTGGCGAGATTTCCGACGCAGTGCCTGCAGACGTCAAAGCCGAAGCTTTGGCGCTCAAAGACACACTGGCTGACGGTTCCTACCACGCCTTCACGGGCCCGCTGAACAAGCAGGACGGAACGCCATGGCTTGCCGCAGGTGAGACAGCGGATGACGGCACGCTGGCCGGCATGAACTTCTACGTCGAAGGGATTGAGGGCGACATCCCGCAATAAACGCGGCTCATCCCATTGAAACAACAAAAGGCCCCGCAACGCGCGGGGCCTTTTTTATGGGCTGACGACGTAAGCCTTTAGGTTACAGCGTCACCCACGCGGCATTGCGCGCAGATGAACGCACACAGGCATCAACGAACTGTACACCGCGCAGGCCGTCCTGAATGGTCGGGTACTGGACTTCGGATCCAACGGATGTGCCATTGCGATGCGCCTCGATCGCATCTGCTGCCTCAGAATATACATTGGCAAAGCCTTCCAAATACCCTTCGGGATGGCCGGGGGGAACACGGCTTAGCCGCGCGGCAGCCGCGCCCGCACCAGCACCATTGCGGGTGATCTTGCGCTTGGGTTCACCGAATGGCGTAAACCATAGGTAATTTGGATCCTCCTGCGCCCATTCCAGCCCACCCTTGTCACCATATACCCTGATGCGCAGCCCATTTTCATTGCCCGGCGCGACCTGAGAACACCACAACATGCCCTTGGCACCCCCTTTGAACCGCAACATCACGTGGCCATTGTCATCGACCTGTCGGCCCGAAACGAAAGCGTCCAGATCAGCGGTAAGGCTTTCCACCTCAAGGCCCGTTACAAAGCATGCCAGGTTGTGCGCATGGGTACCGATATCTCCGATCGACCCGCCTGCACCAGAGCGCGCCGGGTCCGTGCGCCACTCGGCCTGTTTGAACGTCTCGTCCTGTGTCAGCCAATCCTGCGGGTACTCGACCTGCACCACGCGGATGGTGCCAATGTCGCCCTTGGCGATCATGTCCTGCGCCTGCCGGACCATGGGATAGCCCGTGTAATTGTGGGTCAGCACAAACAAAGCGTCCGAGGCTTCAGCCGCCTTTACCAGCTTTTTGGCATCAGCCAGCGTCGAGGTCAGCGGCTTGTCGCAAATCACGTGAATTCCGCGCTTCAAAAATTCGCGGGCTGCCAGATAATGCACATGGTTCGGGGTGACAATCGACACCGCCTCAATCCCGTTCTTCAACCGTGCCTCGCGGATCGCCATCTCTTTGAAATCTTCATAGATGCGCGGCAATCCCAATGCCTCCCCACTCGCACGCGCCTTGTCCGGGGTCGAAGACAACGCCCCCGCCACCAACTCAAAACGATCATCGATGCGAGACGCAATACGGTGCACTCCACCGATAAAGGCATCATTGCCGCCGCCCACCATCCCTAATCTGATCCGTGCCATGTCTTCTTCCTTCCTCATGATCGGCGCACCGATCCACCTTCATCTCGCTAGAAAAACTCCCCCCGGAGGGCCGATCAGCCCCGCGCGATCAGGTTCATTCAATTCCCAGCATCTTGCGATTGGCCGCTTCATCCGTGCCGCCATCGGCAAAGTCGTCAAAGGCGCGCTCGGTCACACGAATGATGTGATCAGAGACAAAAGCCGCCCCTTCACGCGCGCCGTCTTCAGGATGTTTCAGGCAGCATTCCCATTCGACCACAGCCCAGCCATCAAAATCGTTAGCGGCCATTTTGGAAAAGATAGCGGCGAAATCGACCTGTCCGTCACCAAGGGATCGGAACCTGCCCGCTCGGTCTACCCATGACTGATAGCCCGAATAGACGCCCTGCCGACCCGTGGGATTAAACTCCGCATCCTTGACGTGGAACATTTTGATGCGGTCTTTGTAGATGTCGATATTGTCCAGATAATCGAGACATTGCAGGACATAGTGCGACGGGTCGTACAGCATGTTGCAGCGCGCATGATTATCCACACGCTCCAGAAACATCTCGAAGGTGACGCCGTCATGCAAATCCTCACCGGGATGGATTTCGTAGCAAATATTGACATCGTTGTCTTCGGCGTGATCCAGAATGGGCCGCCAGCGGCGCGCTAATTCATCAAAAGCCGTCTCGACCAATCCGGCTGGGCGCTGTGGCCAAGGATAGATATACGGCCATGCCAGCGCACCCGAGAACGACACATGGTTCTTGATCCCCATGTTGCCCGAGGCGCTGATCGCCTTCATCACCTGATCGACCGCCCATTCTTGGCGGGCCTTTGGGTCGCCATGCACAGATGGATCGGCAAACCCGTCAAAAGCGGCGTCATAGGCAGGGTGCACTGCGACCAGCTGACCCTGTAAATGCGTGGACAGTTCGGTCACTTCGACCCCGTTCGCCTCTGCCTGCCCTTTGAATTCATCGCAATAGGTCTTGGAAGTGGCCGCCTTGGTCAAATCGAACAGGCGTGCATCCCAGCTGGGCACTTGCACACCTTTGTATCCGCAATCCGCCGCCCATTTGGTGATCGAATCCCACGAATTGAACGGTGCGTCGTCGCCCGCAAACTGTGCCAGAAACAGCGCCGGGCCTTTGATGGTTTTCATGGATGATCCTCCCAAATCAATCGCTGCCTCAGAGCAGCATGTTTTCCTTTAGGTATATGTCGATGCGAATGCGTTCCTGCGCCGGGTTTATCGGCATGCGATCACTGTTGGCGCGCATGATGCGCACGGCACTGCGCACAAGATGACCCGAATCCTGACTGATCACCGCATCAAACCGGCCCTGCGATAGCGCAGAGCGCGACAATGGCGTCAACTCATGCGCCACCACAACAGGTCGGTGCGCAACTGGGTAATTATCGAAGTGACGCAACAACCCGTCGTTTCCTGCAGCTGACGAATAAATCCCGATAACATCTGGGTTCTCTGCAAACGCATCCGGCAGCAAGCGTTGGATAAGATCGGGGTCATCGCGCCCCTCAAGCGACGCCAAAATATCAAGATGGGGAAAATCGCTCGCCATGACCTCGTCAAAGCCAAGGCGGCGTTCCAGATGGTCGCGAGCCAACATCGACCCGGTCAGAACCAGCACCTTCCCTGCCGCCTGCCCCAGAAAACGACCCAATAACTGCGCCGCAGTCCGGCCAGCCGCAACATTATCCACACCCACATAATTGTCGCGTTCCGAACTGGGGATATCCGACACCAAAGAGACAACAGTCACTCCATGCGCCTTGAGATGCGCAATGGAATCCCGCACCGATGGGGTTTCCGGGCCAAAGATCGCGACACCGTCCACCTGCTTGGGGTCAATTGCGTCAATCGCACCGGCAAGGGCCATTGGGTCAAACGCAGCCACCCGCACAAATGACAGTTTGGTACGTTCGTGTCGCAAGCCACGCGCCAGCATTTCGATCTGCGCCTCAAGTTGCGAGATGAATTCGTTGTCGTTGGCAGGCAAAATGAACGTAAAATTATAGACCCGACCCCGCGCAAGATTGGCAGCCGCTGTATCACGCACGTAACCCAATTCGGCAATCGCCTCGTTCACCTTGCGCACCGTAACGTCGCGCACACCCGGACGCGCGTTCAAAACGCGGTCGACCGTCGCAAGGCTGACTTCAGCTACCCGCGCTATGTCATTGATCGTCGGATTGGAAAGGGTGTTATTTTGCTGCTTCATTGCGTCCTTTTGACGTTATCACATGGCTTTTGCCAGCCCTTCGAACAGGCGAGCGACGGCCTCTGCACCGGGGTCATTATGACCTAGCAGGTTTTCCTCGGGCACATAGGATGCCCGCCCCGCTTTTGCCCGGCCCATCGCGGCCGTGGCATCAGCCCCCGCGCGCGCTGCCTGCGCCGCCTTGGCGATTCCGTCGGGCAAGGCGCGCAAGGCGGGTTCAAGGGCGTCAACCATTGTCCGGTCCCCTTGGTGTGCGCCACCCACCTGGCTGATCCGATCAAGCCCGGCCATCAGCGCTTTGGGCGTTGGTTTGCCACTGGCGCAAGCATCCCCCGTCGCACCAAAGAAAATGGCAAGGATGACACCCGAAGATCCACCCATTGTCTGGCTCAGTTCGTTGCCAATGGCCCGGAACAGTTGTGTCAAATCCGCCAGTGGCATCCGATCCAGCGCGCCGCTGAGCGCCCGGGCCGCGGTGGCCAGCGTGCTGCCTGTATCGCCGTCGCCAGATTTTGCATCCAGCAGGTTCAAATCATTCTCTGCTGCAATCAACAGATCACAGCACTGCGCAATGATGGCTGCGGTCTTGTCATTGGTCGATGGAATCGGTTGGATCGGGCTTAGCCCATCGGGCAAAGGCCGCGTTAAGACTGGGCCGATGTCCTTCATGCCCGGCCATGCAGATAGGTCAACAGATGATCCCAACTGTGCCAGATTAGTGGCGTCAACAGGCAGCACCGAAACCGAGAACCCGTGCATGTCCAGCGAGGTCATCAAGGGCGCGGGCCCTATGATATGTTTGATATTTTCGGCCTTGGGTGAAATCGCCAAGGCGTGGGCCAGAATGGACATTTCCAAAGGTGTCGTAGAGCCAAGGTTGTTCAGGATTGCAACATGCGGACCACTCTCGATCTTGGCGCTCAGTTTGCTCAGCACCATATCCATCGCAGATATCGCACCCTCAAACAGAACCTGCTGCACGCCCGCCTCGCCGTGAATACCCAGCCCCAATTCCGCCTTGCCCGCCGGAATACGATCCTCTTTCGTCGAGCCGGGTACGATACAGGTATCCAGCGACATGCCAATCGACGCCATGCTGGCAATGGCCTGATCCGCAGCCTGTTTGACAGTCGCCAAATCAGCACCGTTTTCGGCCAGATCACCCGCAATCTTGTGCACGAACAACGTGCCTGCCACGCCGCGTGGCTGAGGCAGATCAGGCAGAGCGATATCGTCGTCCACAATAACCATTGCCACATCAAGCCCAAAGGCCCGAGCGCGTTCCGCCGCAAGGCCGAAATTCAGCCGATCCCCGGTATAATTTTTGACGATCAACAAGCAGCCTGCCCGGCCCGTAACGGCCAGAATTCCCGCCAAAACGGCATCGACAGATGGCGACGCAAACACCTCGCCACACACAGCGGCGGTCAACATGCCCGCACCGACAAACCCGGCATGGGCAGGTTCGTGACCCGATCCGCCACCAGAAATCAACGCCACCTTGGATTTATCCCAATCCGCACGGCAGACCACTTTGATATGTGGATACCCGTCAAGCCGGGTCAAGGCCCCACCAGATGTCTGCAAAAGCCCGTCAATCGCGTCGGTGACCAGCGTATCCTTGCCGTTGATGAATTGGCTCATGTCATTGTCCTTTTTTACAAAATCCGGGTGCCTTGCGCGTCAAAGCACAGCGGGTTTTTGGGCGCGATCTTGATCTGCGCGCCGGGGGTATAAGTCGTCTCAGGATTAGCCAAAGTCGTGATGGCATGACCCTGCAGATTGAGGTGCAGGCGGGTCTGGTCACCCAGATGTTCGACACGCTGCACTTCGGCATCCTGCCCTTCGCCTTGGGTGATGTGTTCTGGGCGCAAACCGATCTGGGTCGCCCCGGCAGGTGTCCCGCCAAACAGATCAGCAGGCACGATATTGATGCGCGGAAGCCCTAGCCGGGAGGCAACATAAAGGCTGTTGGGATTTTCGTAAATCTCTCGTGGGGTGCCGTATTGTACCAGCTTGCCCTCGTTCAGAACGCCGACGTGTGTGGCCATCGTCATCGCCTCGATCTGATCGTGGGTCACATATAGCAACGTGGCCCCAAGGCTGGCATGAATCCGTTTCAACTCCACCCTCAGATCGGTACGCAACTTGGCATCAAGCGAGCTCAGTGGTTCATCCATCAGATAGATCGACGGATCACGCACCAGCGCACGCCCGATAGACACGCGCTGCATTTCGCCGCCTGACAATGCGGTCGCCTTGTTGTCGAGCTTGTGGGTGATCTGCAAAACGCTGGCCACTTCAGCCACCTTGCGTTCAATCTCATCCGCAGGGGTTTTCAGGATTGGCGACTTCAGAGGAAACGCCAGATTGTCACGTACTGTGAGGTGCGGATAAAGTGAGTACTGCTGAAACACCATCGCCACGTCGCGTTGCGCCGGTGTCTCGTCCCCGACATTGCGCCCTCCAATCCAGATTTCACCGCCGTCAGCCTTTTCCAGCCCCGAAATCAGGCGCAGCGTGGTCGTCTTGCCAGCACCCGTCGGGCCCAGCAACACCACGAATGCGCCGTCTGGAATGGTCATCGAGACATCCGCGATCCCGACGTCCTTGCCAAAAGACTTGGACAGGTTTTTCAGAACAACCTCAGCCATGTGCCAGTACCTCGTCGTTCAGTTCAGATCGCAAGGCCTGACCGCTGTTTTCGTCAAACAGAGTCACCGTCTTGGCGTTGAAACTCAGCCCCACCTTTTCGCCAACCTTGGCGACTTGACCGCTGTCAATGCGGGCCTTTAATTCGCCATTAGGCGTGTCCAGTGTGATAATTTGGGTGGTCCCCAAATACTCGGACGCCAGCACCTCGCCGCGATACCCGCCGCTGTCGGACAGCGCGATATGCTCCGGACGAACGCCAAACACCAAGTTGCCGGATGCGCCTTGGATCTGGCGGGGCACGTGCAAGGTTTGACCATTCAGATCGACGCTATTCGCGCCCTCGGCCACAGCACCGTCAAACCGGAGAAAGTTCATCGAAGGGGAGCCAATGAAGTCGGCCACAAACATCGTAGCAGGCTTGTCATAGATCTGTTGCGGTGTGCCGAACTGTTCGACCACGGCATTGTTCATCACGACGATCTTGTCGCCCATCTGCATCGCCTCGAGTTGGTCGTGTGTCACATAGACGGTCGTTGCCTTCATACGATCGTGCAGGGCGCGCAATTCTTCTGACATGTGTTCACGAAACTCTGCGTCCAGTGCGCCGAGGGGTTCGTCCATCATGAACGCCTTGGGATCACGTACAATGGCCCGGCCCAGTGCGACGCGTTGACGATCGCCACCGGACAGACCACCGACCGGCCGCCGCAGGATATCCTGAATACCCAGAATGGTGGCCACTTCCTCGACCTTGGCCTTGACCTGCGCGCGCGGCATACCTTGCGACACCAACGGATAGCTGAGGTTCTTGTAGACGTTCAGATGCGGATAGAGCGCAAACATCTGAAACACGAAGGCAATGTCGCGCTTGGACGGGGGCAGTTGACTGATCTCTTCACCGTCGAGATAGATTTCACCGCTGGTCGGCAGTTCCAGCCCTGCGATCATGCGCAACGTCGTGGTTTTGCCGCAGCCAGACGGCCCAAGCAGCATAAAGAATTCACCATCCTCGATGGTAAAACTGCTCTCTTTGACGGCATTGAAACTGCCGAAATCCTTGCGGATGTTCTTGATGACGATCTGAGCCACTTGGGACTACTCCTTGAAGTGGGAGACGACGATGAACATCACTGTGCCCACCAGCGTTACGATGAAGGAATAGGTGTACAGCCACAGCAAAAACGGCTGCATCAGCATGAACACCCCAAGACCGATAAGGATGGTGGCCAGCATTTCCCAAGGACCGCGCCGCAGACGCATGAGACCCGTGATAAAGTTGCTCATTTGCGCACCGCCCCGAATGTGATGCCCCGCAACAGGTGTTTGCGCAGCAGAATGGTAAAGATCATGACCGGCAGCAGGAAGATCGTGGCCCCAGCCGCAACCGCAGGCCAATCAAGGCCACCGACACCGATGATGGTCGGGATAAACGGCGGTGCCGTCTGCGCCGTGCCTGATGTCAGCAGCACCGCAAAGGCATATTCGTTCCATGCAAATATCAGACAAAAGATGGCCGTGGACGCGATACCCGTGGCCGCCTGCGGCAGCACGACTTTATAGAACGCCTGAAAGCGGGTGTACCCATCGATCAACGCCGCCTCTTCATATTCGAGCGGGATTTCATCGATGAACCCCTTGAGAAGCCAAACCGCGAGGGAGATATTTACGCCAGTATAGAGCAGGATCATGCCCAGGTGCGTGTCACTCAGGCCCAGTTGTCGGTACATCAGGAATATTGGGATCGCGACCGCAATGGGAGGCATCATCCGCGTACTGAGAATGAAGAATAGCAGATCATCCGCCAGCGGTATCTTGAACCTCGAAAACGCGTAGGCCGCCAATGTCCCAAGAAAGATGGACAAGAAGGTCGAGCCAAAGCCTATGATTACCGAATTCAGGAAGCGTTCGCCAAACTTCGACGGGCCGGCGATGACCATATCGTATTCGCGCACGATCTCGTCATACCAGGTCTGCGGTGGGTTGGCGTCGAGATATTCAGGCGTCTGCCGGGTGCGGGTGGTGAACAGGTTTACGTAGCCCTCCAGGGTCGGCTCGAACAGCACCTTGGGTGGATAGCTGATCGCATCCGAGGGCGATTTGAACCCGGTCAACATGATCCAGGCCAATGGCACCATGGTGATCAGCGCATACAGGATCACCAGCGTGCCCGCGAACCATTTGGAGCGTTTTGACGGCTCAGTGACGGAATAGCTGCTCATGATCTTTTGTCCGCCTGCGCTGTGAAAGTTCGGAGGGGGGCTGTCTGCCCCCCGTGCTGACGCGCGCCCCCCGAGAGTTTTTCTTGCAAGATGAAGAGGATTAATATGGGTCATCGTTCCTTCACCTTGTTCAATGCTTTGACGTAGATCGAGGCGAGGCCGAACACTGTGACGAACAGGATGATCGCATAGGCTGACGCATAGCCCGTGCGCCATTTCTCGAACGCCTCGCGCTTGAGGTTGATCGAGGTGAGTTCCGTGGTCGACCCCGGCCCGCCCCCTGTCAGCTGGACCACCAGATCGAACATCTTGAAGTTTTCGATGCCGCGGAACAGGACTGCCAACATCAGAAATGGCAGGACCATGGGAATGGTGATCGTAAAGAATTGACGCAGTTTCGACGCGCGGTCGACCTCGGCTGCCTCGTAGATATAGTCAGGGATTGATCGCAGTCCGGCGAGGCAGATCAGCATCACAAACGGCGTCCACATCCACGTATCGACGATAACGATAGACCAGGGTGCCAATTGCACCGACCCCAGCATCTCGAAACTTGATGGGTCCTTGCCTGAGATGAAGGCAACAACATAGTTAAACAGACCGATCTGCGGCTGATAGAGGAACTTCCAAAAATTTCCGACCACAGCGGGGCTGAGCATCATGGGCAGCACGATGATCGTGGTCCATAGATCGTTGCCCTTGAACTTTTTGTTGATGAGGTAAGCCAGCGTGAAGCCGATAAGCACCTGAAAGAAGATCGTCCAGAATAGGAAATGCGCCGTGGCCTGCATGTTCAGCCAGATGTCGCTGTCGGTCAGAATACGCTCGTAATTGCGCAGCCCCACATAGTCGACTTCCCGGTTCGGTCGGTTGGCGCGAAAGTTGGTAAAGCTAAGATTGATTGTCCAGATCAGAGGAAAGATGTTGATGGCCAGCAACAAAAAGATCGTTGGGCCAACGAAAATCCACGCAATGGCACGGTCACTCAGTCCTTTGATCTTGCGTGCCACCCTGACCGGGGTTGCCTTGGCTACGCGTATGGCGGGGGTGTTGGTCATTTGGCACGTCTTTCCAGATAGGTGGGCAGACTGCCCACCCTACGTATGAGGCGGATGGAGGGGGAGGTTAGGGTGGGCTATCTGCCCACCCAGCTTTTTTAGTTAGAGTTTGCCTTCGTCCTCAAAGACTTCGGTCCAGTCCTCGACAAGCTTGTCGAGCGCTTCTTGAGCCGTGCCTTGATCCGCGACAATGTAGTCATGCAAACGTTTTTGCATGGCCAACAACAGTTCGGCATAGGCCGGCTCTTGCCAGAAATCCTGCACCGATCCCATCGCCTCGAGGAAGTCACCAGCAAACGGTGCACTGTCGACGAAACCAGGGTCGTTCAGGACCGAATTGTGGGCCGAATAACCACCCAGCGACCACCACTTGGCCTGCACATCGGGGTTCGCAAACCACTTGATGTATTCAAGTGCAGCGTCCTGTTTGTCGGAATAGGCGATGACTGAAATGCCCTGCCCGCCCAATGTGGAACCTGCGTTGTTTTGTGGTGGGTTGACGAAAAAGTCGATCTTGTCGCCACCTGTGTTTGGATCTGCATACAGCCCCGGGAAGAACGCAAACCAGTTCATCGCCATGGCGACCTGACCGGATTTGAACGCGTCCAGGCTTTCACCCATGTAACTGTTCGTGTAACCGGGAGGGGTCGCAGTTTCGTAAAACTCTTTATAAAACTCGAGCGCTTCGACCGCTTCGGGCGAGTTTACAGCACCGTCCATATCGTAGCTTCCGGGTGTGTTTTCGTACTTGAAACCCCAAGGATACAGCGCCGAGGTGACGCCCATCGTGATCCCTTCGGACCCGCGTTCGGTGAAGATGGATGCACCGTAAACGGTTTTGCCGTCGATTTCACGTTCTTGGAAGAACTGAGCGATTTCAAGCAGTTCTTTTTGTGACTTAGGTTCGGCCAGATCGCGCCCTGTCGCCTCTTTGAACGCAGCTTTGATGTCGTCGCGGTCGAACCAGTCCTTGCGATAGAACCAGCCGTTGGCATCACCCATCGCGGGGAGCGCGTAATAGTTCGGAGTGCCCTTGGGCCATGTGGAATAAGCATAAACAGTCGCGTCGGCGAAGTCGTTCATGCTGATGCCCTCGGCATCAAAGAAATCGTTCAGTTTGACGTAGTGACCGTTTTCTGCACCGCCACCGATCCACTGGCTGTCACCAATAAGAAGGTCGCATAGCTTGCCACCCGAATTCAGTTCGTTCAGCATCCGATCGGCAAAATTGGGCCACGGGATGAACTCAAAGCTCATGCTATGACCGGATTGTTCCTCGAATTCCTTGCTCAATTCGACCAGAGCATTTGCCGGATCCCAAGCCGCCCAGCACAGCGTCAGGTCTTCTGCTTGAGCCGAGCTTGCAAAAGACGCAGCTGCAATGCTCAAGGCGCTGGCAGAGGCCAGTTTAAAATTCTTCATCGGTTCTCCTCCCAATATGAAATCGGCTTTGTAATTTTTGTTGCCGAATCGTCGATCAGACAAGTTCAACGCTATTTGAGGTGCGCACCTCAAGTCTATACATTTTTTGAGGTGCGCACCTCATTGGCGTCAGAAATCCAGATAAGATATTAATTCAAATTACTATTATCTTCCCTTTGCCCTTCGCACAGCCGATAGTTCAAACCGATGTACGCATATCAGCTTTGCAAGCCCGCATCCTAGCGACGCACCCCGACATGACTTGCCGACAGCTCAAAAATCATCAAAATCTGTCGTAACTGCCCAAAACTATCCCGGGAAAATCAGCGCCATTTGCGCATCGAATGCCCCCCACGTCATCGCAGCCTTGTTGCCCGCGTACCCGTGGTAATGCGATTCTCCGCTGTCATTGGGCAGGCCGGCCCAAATCTTGGCTAAATTGTTCATGAACGCCTGTCGCCCCAGTTCCCTGCTCATGAACCGCGCCAACCCAGCCTCTTGTAGCAAAATATCTGCCAACTGATCCTGCACAAACGGCGTGAACCGCTTTTCATGACTGAGGTCCAACTGCGCAACAAGCCGTCGCAATGTCGGTGGGATAAACTGATAGCGCCCGATGGCGTGCGGTTGTCCCGGGGTATCGTCGATCCAATCGAATATCTGCTGCAATGTCAGTGTGGTGGGTGCGCGATCAGGCAGGATGTGAGCACCGTATTGCACCGCATCATACCCTTTAGACCCAGCTTCTGCCCGTGCAATCAGAGAACGAAGTTGCCTGATAGGCCCATGATCACCAAAAAACACGTCACCCGGCACCGTTCGAACTGGCACTGGTGGCGGTGCAAAAAGGCTATTGCCCGTTTTACCTGCAAACAAACTTGGCGACAGGCGGCCTGCATGCGTTGCCACGACAAACAGGGGGGCACGGTCCATCAGAAAAGTGCCGCGGTTGGCCAGCGGCAGCGCGTCTGCCCGTGCCATATCAACCTGCAAAAACAACCCTATCATGGCCAGTAGGATCCATATCTGCATCTTCACGACCTCGTTCTGAAATCACCGCATAGACACAGGGATGACGCAAAACAGTTGATAACAGATTGTCTGCGCTCGCGCGGCAGGCCGCAATTTCTTTCAAATGCGAACAATCTGTTGATACCAGATGTTGAGTAGCCTGACATCCGAACGAACCCATGATTGATTTCATGCACGATCGGCCAGCAAATGCTCGAAACTGCCCATGCACCGAAAACCTTCGGGGTAGTCTCCAAGGGCACTTCTGACAGCTCCCAAAAAACGACGTTTCTCAATCCACTCGCTTTTAATCGTTGCGCGCACATCGCCCGGCGTGGCACGAATGAGGCATGATTACATCCATCAACGGCACCCCGCTCTCTCGCCTGACGTTCGGCACAATGCAATTTGGCGGAAACGCAAACGCCACACAAAGCCGCGCAATGTTTGACGCAGCGCGCGACGCTGGCATCACCCATTTCGACACAGCCTATGCCTACAATGACGGTGCGTCCGAAACTCTTTTGGGTGAAATGGTCCAACAGGACCGCGACAGTCTGATCGTTGCAACCAAGGCCGCCTATGACAACGGTGGCGGACGTCAAAACATCATGTCCAGTTGCGACACTTCGCAAAAGCGGCTCAACCTTGATGTCATCGACATTCTTTATATGCACCGGTTTGACGATGACACACCGCTGCAAGAAAGCTTTGATGCCCTCGCAACCCTGCAACAGCAGGGGCGGATCCGCTATATTGCTGTGTCCAACTTTGCCGCCTGGCAAGTGATGAAGGCGCAAACAATCGCCGCTGGTTTTGAAACCAAGATCGACATGGTGCAGCCCATGCACAGCCTCGTAAAACGCCAATCCGAAGTCGAGATTTTCCCAGTTTGCATCGATCAAGGCATTGAAATCGCGCCCTACTCTCCGTTGGGGGGCGGTCTGCTTACAGGCAAGTACGTGGGTGGTGGCGCAGGGCGGCTGATCGACGACGAACGCTATGCTGCACGCTATAACGTCGAGTGGATGCACGAAACTGCGGCCAAGCTGGCGGCACTGGCCGCTGATATGGGACTGCACCCCGCATCACTCGCTGTGGCCTGGGCGATGGCACATCCCGCACGCCCCCGCCCCATTGTATCTGCCCGATCTTCCGAACAACTCGCCCCATCGCTGGCCGCACTCGACGTGGACATGACAGCAGATTTGTACACACAGATCACCGCCCTCAGCGTAACGCCGCCCCCAGCCACGGACAGGATCGAAGAGGCTTGAGCGACATTATCGTGATCGGCGGGGGCATCGCAGGTGTCTCTGCCGCTGCACGACTGTCGGAACATGCAACAGTGACACTGATCGAAGGCGAAAGCGCACTTGGCTATCATGCGTCAGGGCGATCTGCCGCCCTGTTTGAGGAAAATTACGGCTCGCCGTCCGTCATTGAACTGAACCGGGCAAGTGCGGCCTTCCATCAACCCTATCTCAGCCCGCGCGGCTTTCTATTGGTGGGACGCACAGGTGAGGACGCGGCCTTCGAAGTAGATGCCAAGACCCTCAAATGCCCCGAAATCTCGGTGCAAGAGGCTCTGGCTCACGTCCCGATCCTGAACGCATCCATCACACGCGCCGCCTTCCATCCGGATGCGATGGACATCGACACAGACCGCATGATCCAGGATTTTGCAAAAACCGTACGCGCGAACGGTGGGCAAATACTGACCGGCAATCCGGTCACCGCGATCAGTTTTCACAAAACGTGGCGCGTAAGCTGCGGCAACGATACGATAACCGCCCATACGCTCGTGAATGCTGCTGGGGCGTGGGCAGATCAAATCGCCGTCATGGCTGGGATCGCGCCAGTCGGGATCATCCCATATCGCCGCTCAATGGCGCGCATCCCCGCACCCGGTGGACATGACGCATCACGCTGGCCGATCTTCTTTGGCGTTAACGAAGCGTGGTACGCCAAACCAGACGCAGGCGCATTGCTTGTCTCGCCAGCCGACGAGGACCCAGTCGAACCCCATGACGCATGGGCGGACGACCTGGTGTTGGCGCAAGGTTTGGACAGGTATGAACAACACGTGAGCGAACCCGTAACGCAGCTTTTGACGTCTTGGGCAGGCCTGCGCAGCTTTGCGCCTGATCGCACCCTTGTGCTGGGCCGAGACCCAGCAAACTCTGCCTTTATCTGGTGCGCAGGCCAAGGCGGGTATGGATTTCAAACTGCGCCTGCCGCCAGCCAGTTGCTGGCCGATCTCACCCTTGGTCGGACGCCACAAATCGACGTCGCCACCGTCAATGACCTCTCTCCCGCACGCTTTCGCAAAGTACGCTCATGCTGATCCGTACCCTCGCTTTTCTCTTGCTGCTGACGGCCTGTGGTCCACCCCCATTCACAGGGCCCATGGTCATTGGTGACACTGATCCTGTGCAGTTTACTGGCCGCCAACCCAGCAGCTATCCGGTCCGCGGCATGGACGCAGCACGGTTTCAAACGTCCTTTGACTGGACACGGGCCAAGGCGGTCGGGATCGAATTCGCCTTTCTCAAAGCGACCGAAGGTGGTGACCTCAAAGACACCGCATTCGACGACCACTGGCGCGGTGCAGGACGCGCAGGGATCAAACGCGGAGCCTATCACTTCTATTATTTCTGCACAGCGCCCGAGGTGCAGGCACAGTTCTTTATCAATACCGTACCACGGACCCGCGGCACCCTGCCCCCTGTGCTCGACATGGAATGGAACCCGTTATCCCCGACCTGTAAACGCAGGCCAGACGGCGCGACGGTCAGGCAAGAAATGCAGCGATGGATTAATATCGTAGCAGCACATTACGGCCAAACACCCATCATCTATACGACCCCGCAATTTTACCGCGAAAACGGACTAAGCGCCTTTAAATCTGCTGATTTCTGGCTGCGCACCACTGCCAAATCCCCTGCCGAAGCCTATCCGGGACAACCCTGGCGGTTTTGGCAATACACTGCCACAGGCACGTTGCCCAATACTCCGGGCGCAGTGGACATAAACGCATTCAACGGCAGCGCAGAGGCTTGGCAGACATGGCTCGACGCACGCAGCATACGATGACTTTAGGTTTCTTCTGACACAAAATACCACGGGGTCTGGGGCAGCGCCCCAGTCGGTCGCCGCATGGGCATGCGGCGACCCGAAATCATCCGTCCCTGCGGATCGTTTCGTTCTTGGGATCATAGGGACTGTCCTGCACAATCTCTGCATCCCACAGCTGGTCAAACATCTTGACCTTCAACTTCGTGCCCACGATTGCAGCATCCGGGCTGACGTACCCCATCCCGATCGATTTCCCGAACGCCACAGAATAACCACCCGACGTCAAACGACCAACGCGTGTCTCACCGTGATACAGAACTTCGCGTCCCCATGGATCTGCATCCTCTGGTCCGTCGATCAAAAGCGTCACGCATTTCGACCGGACACCAATCGCCTCCATCGCCGCCTTGCCATGGAAATCCTTGTTCAACTCGACAAAGCGCGGCAAGTCCGCCTCCAGTGGAGTCGCATCACGGCCCAATTCGGTGCCAAATGCGCGATAGGATTTTTCCTGGCGCAACCAGTTCTGGGCACGCGCACCAACCAGCTTGATGCCATAGGGCTCTCCAGCGGCAACCAATTGATCCCAAAGATAATTCTGCATCTCAATCGGATGGTGCAATTCCCATCCCAATTCGCCAGTATATGCGACGCGGATCGCGCGCACCGGGCACATGCCCAACTCGATGTTGCGCATTGTTAACCATGGGAACCGCTTATTGGACAACACCGTGTCAGGATCATCATCCTTGATCAAGGCATTCAAGACCTCCCGCGACTTGGGGCCTGCAATAGCAAATACCCCCCATTGCGTCGTCACATCATGGCACTCGATATACCCCAGTTCAGGGGCCTTGTCCTCGATCGCCTTCCGCAAATAGTCGCTGTCATACGCCGTCCAGGCACCTGCCGAAACCAGGTAATACTCGTCCTGCGCCAAACGCACGATCGTGTATTCCGTGCGTGTGGTGCCCGCCCCGGTCAACGCATAGGTCAGGTTGATCCGCCCCACGGACGGCAACTTGTTGCACGTGAACCAATCCAGAAACGCCGTTGCGCCGGGTCCACGTACCACGTGCTTGGTAAAGGCCGTTGCATCAATCAGGCCGACGCCTTCGCGGATCGCCTTGGCCTCTTCAACGGCATATTGCCACCAGTTACCGCGCCGGAACGACCGGCTGTCATGATCAAAGCTCTGGGGCGCATCCAAAGGACCATAATAGTTGGGCCGCTCCCACCCGTTCACAAACCCAAACTGCGCGCCCTTGGCCGCTTGGCGATCATAAGCAGGCGAGGTGCGCAAAGGCCGACAGGCAGGCCGCTCCTCGTCGGGGTGATGCAGGATGTAAACATGCTCGTAACACTCTTCATTCTTGCGCGCCGCAAACTCGGTCGTCATCCAATCGCCGTATCGTTTGGGATCAAGCGAAGCCATATCGATCTCTGCCTCGCCCGCGACCATCAACTGAGCAAGGTAATAGCCGGTGCCACCCGCCGCCGTGATGCCAAAGGAAAACCCTTCGGCCAGCCACATATTGCGCAAACCAGGTGCCGGGCCCACCAACGGGTTACCATCAGGCGTATAGCAGATCGGTCCGTTGAAATCATCCTTCAGGCCGCTGTTCTCACAGGACGGCACGCGGTGGATCATTGCCATATACTGGTCTTCGATCCGCTCCAGATTCAACTGGAACAGGTCGGCGCGGAAACTGTCAGGCACACCATATTCAAACCGCGCAGGCGCGTCTTTTTCATACACGCCAAGGATCCAGCCACCGCGTTCCTCACGAACATAGGATTGAGCGTCCGCATCGCGAATAACCGGGTGCTCATCATGACCCTCGGCGCGAAACTTCACCAACTCAGGGTCCTGTTCCATCACGATGAACTGATGCTCGACCGGGATGGCCGGCATCTTGATACCCAGCATCTTGGCTGTGCGTTGCGCGTGATTGCCGCTGGCCGTCACAACATGCTCTGCGGTGATCACGATCTGCTGGTCACTGGCGACAAGATTGCCGCCCTTCTCAACCATCTTGGTGGCCGTGACTTCCCAGGCGGCACCATTCCAGTGAAAGGCATCGGCCTGCCACTTGCGCTCGATCATCACACCGCGCTGACGCGCACCTTTGGCCATCGCCATCGTCACGTCAGCAGGGTTAATATAGCCATCCGTCTGATGGTAAAGCGCACCCTTCAGATCTTCGGTTCGGATCAATGGCCACTTCGCCTTGATCTGATCGGGCGTCATGAATTCATAAGGCACACCGCAGGTCTCAGCGGTGGACGCATACAACATGTATTCATCCATCCGCGCATCCGTCTGCGCCATACGCAAATTGCCAACGACGGCAAAACCGGCATTCAATCCTGTCTCTTCCTCAAGCGTCTTATAAAACTTGATCGAATAGTCGTGGATGTGGGTCGTGGCAAAAGACATGTTGAAATAGGGCAGCAACCCCGCCGCATGCCAAGTGCTGCCAGACGTCAACTCGTCCCGCTCCAACAACATGACATCGTCCCAACCGGCACGGGCCAGATGATAGGCAATCGACGTGCCGACGGCACCGCCACCTACAACCAAAGCTTTGACTTGCGTTTTCATGTCACGAATCCTCGATAAGTCCTGATCAAACTTCTAGAAACTCCGAACACGCTGCGCGCCAACAAGCCGACCGCTCACAGCGAAAAAACGACGCACACGCAAGTGTCCTGCTTCTCTGTTTCAAATAAAAACCCCAGGGAGTCGCGCAAGCGACAGGGACAGACCCCCTAGTGATGTCGCGACCCAACAGGCGTCCGCCAGTTCAGCGCGAAAAAATCTTGCCCGGGTTCATGATGTTCAGCGGATCAAAGGCCCCCTTGATAGCCGCCATAAACTCGACGGCAGCGCCCAATTCCTTGACCAGATAGGGCACCTTGCCCTGCCCTATGCCATGCTCGCCAGTACATGTGCCCTCCATGCGGATGGCCTCGTCAGCAAGATAGGCAGTGAACACTTCTGCGCGTGCAACTTCATCCGCATCTTCGATATCAATCAACACAAGCGAGTGGAAATTTCCGTCGCCGACATGGCCCACGATTGGGGCCAACAGACACAACTCTGCCGCTTTTGCCTGCGCTCCGGTCACTGCCTCGGCAAGGCGGGAAATAGGCACGCAGACATCTGTCGAAATACCTTGCGCGCCGGGGCGCAACTGCAATGTCGCCCAGTATAGATCGTGGCGGGCTTTCCACAGCTTGTTGCGCTCTTCGACCGACCCGGTAGTTGCAAAATCAAACCCACCGACATCCTCTGCGATTGATCCAAACATCTCGGCTTGTTCGACCACCGCATTGTCTGATCCATGGAACTCCAACAGCAACAGCGGCGTCTCGGGCAACTCAAGCCCTGCATATGCATTGGCGGCGCGCACGTTCAATTCGTCCATCAATTCGATGCGGGCCACGGGAATACCATATTGGATGGTGGTCATGACAGCCTGACAGGCGGCTTCAATAGATGGAAACGACATGCGCGCGGCGCGGATCGCCTCGGGGATGCCCTGCAGTTTCAGGGTCACCTCGGTGATCAGGCCCAATGTGCCTTCGGAACCGACAAGCAGGCGGGTCAGGTCATAGCCCGCAGATGTCTTTTTCGCGCGTTGCGCCGTACGGATAACGCGGCCATCGGCCATAACGGCCTCCAGCGCGATAACGTTGTCTTTCATTGTGCCATAACGCACTGCGTTGGTGCCAGATGCACGCGTGGACGCCATGCCGCCAAGCGAGGCATTGGCCCCCGGATCAATAGGAAAGAACAGTCCGCGATCCCGCAGATAAGTGTTCAGCTGTTCGCGCGTGACCCCCGGCTGCACGACGCAATCAAGGTCGTCAGCATTGACGGCGATGATCTTGTCCATCGCGCTCATATCCACAGAAATGCCGCCCGCGGGCGCGTTCACATGCCCCTCAAGGGATGTTCCCGTGCCATAGGGAATTACAGGCACGCGGTGGACCGCGCAGACATTGATGATGTCAGACACCTCCTTGGTCGAAGAGGGAAAGACCACGGCATCGGGGGCCTGTGCTTTGATATAAGTGGTGGTGTGTGCATGCTGATCGCGTATCGCTTGGCCTGTATGAAATCGGTCGCCAAACTGCTGTTTCAGAACGCCCAATGCTGTTGCGATGCCGTCTTCGTTGCGTGGTAAATCAATCGCTTGTGCCATTGTTCTGTGCTCCCATTTGCAGCTGGCGTTCAATCGCCCAGTGCAATCCCTTCACGGCGCGGATCAGCCCCACCTTGCAACACATCGCCAATCGCGATGGCATGCAAGCCAGAGTTCAGATCACGCACATTCACTTCATACCCCATCGCCTCAAGGGCGGGTGCCAGATCAGCGGCCAATGTAGCGTTCTCTACATCGAACGCCCCGAACCGGTTGACCGCATGGGGCGCACTCACCGCTTGCTGTACATCCATACCCCAATCCAGATGGGCAATAATCGCGGATGCGGTATAGCCAATGATACGGCTGCCACCGGGGCTGCCGATCGCCAGCACCGGAGCACCATCCTTCATCACAATTGTAGGGGCCATAGATGATCGCGGACGCTTGCCCGGCGCAATCGCATTGGCAATGGGCACACCATTCACATGGGTGCGAAAACTGAAATCCGTCAGTTCATTGTTCAACAAAAACCCATGCACCATCAATCGCGACCCAAACGCGTTCTCGATGGTGGTCGTCATCGACGCCACGTTGCCATAGCTGTCGACAATCGAAATATGCGACGTTGAGGGTAACTCGATGCTCTGATCATCCGCCCAGTTCAGGGCGTGATCGAACGCCGGGGCACCGGGTGCCACGTCTTCAAGGGCGCTCGGACCCGCTAACAGCGCTGCGCGCTCTGCCAGATAGGCAGGGTCCACCAGTCCAGCGGTCGGCATCGGCACAAAATCACTGTCAGCCATAAAGCGTCCACGATCCGCAAAGGCGAGACGCGAGGCATCCCCGATCAAACGCCAGCTTTCCGGGTTTGCGGCCCCCAGCGCAGCAAGATCATAGGTATCGAGCATGCCTAAAATTTGCCCGATGCTCAACGCGCCTGATGATGGTGGCCCCATGCCGCAGACGTCATGTGCGCGGTACCTGCCACAGACCGGTGCGCGTTCTTTCACTTGATAGATCGCCAGATCAAGCTGGGACAAAACACCGGGGTTGGCCGCAAATTGCTGTACTGTCGCTTCGATATCTTGCGCGATTTGGCCTGTGTAAAAAGCACCCTGCCCGCCCACGGCCATCGCGCGCAACGTTGTTGCATAGTCTGGATTTTGCAGGGTTGCACCCACCTGCAACGGTACACCGCCCGGAAGGAAATATTCGGACGTCGCAGGATAGATCGCCAGCCGCTCCGCATCGCGTTCGATCAGTCCGGCCAACCGGGGGGACACGTCGAAACCTGCCGTCGCCAGATCAATGCCAGCATCAAACAAACCGGCCCAAGGCTGGTTGCCCCAGCGCGCATGCAGATCGGCCAACAATGCAGGCGTTCCTGGCGTTGCGACGGATCGCCCCCCCACCACTGCATCGAAAAAGCCCATCGGCGTACCGTCATCTTTTTGAAACAGCGTGGGCGTCACGGCCAGCGGTGCCGTTTCGCGCCCATCGAGCGTGGTCAGCGTTTCAGATGCGGCATCATACCAAACCAAAAACGCACCACCGCCCAAACCTGACGACTGCGGTTCGACCAAGCCAAGAACGGTTTGCACCGCGACCAGCGCATCTGCCGCTGTGCCACCTTCGGCCAGAACGTCAACGCCCGCTTGCACAGCAAGAGGGTTTGCAGCCGCGACCATGAAATTTTGCGCCACAACAGATGTACCCGCCACCTTGCTCGCTTGCGCTGCGGCAATCCGCTTCGACGTGGCGATGAAGCCGCTGGCTGTGCCCACTTCGGGTTGCACGGCATCCGCGCTTTGTTGGGCAAACACAGCACCCGCGATCAGGGAAAAGGCAACAGTCAGGCAAATGCGCATCAGTCTCTCCTTTGAACGACCAAGGTTTGGGAAAACCTTGGTGGGAAAACGTGTCGTTTTCCGACGCTACAGCATGGATGGTACGACTTGGTCCGGTGGGCGGTGCCCGTCATCAAACGTCTTGATGTTTATGATGACCTTCTCGCCCATTTCGACCCTGCTTTCGCGGGTTGCAGAGCCCATATGAGGCAACAAGACCACGTTTGGCAGTTCGCGCAGACGCGGGTTCACCTGCGTTCCGCCACCATAAACGTCCAACCCGGCCCCGGCGATCTCACCTTTGCGCAACATCCGCGTCAGGGCATTTTCGTCGATCACCTCGCCGCGTGACGTGTTCACGATGACGGCGTCGGGTTTCATCAGCTTCAGACGGCGCGCATTCAGCAAGTGAAAGGTCGATGGCGTATGCGGGCAGTTGATACTGAGCACATCCATACGCGCGACCATCTGATCAAGGCTTTCCCACCATGTCGCCTGCAATTCGTCCTCGACATCACTGCGCAGGCGGCGGCGATTGTGGTAATGCACTTGCATCCCAAAGGCGGCGGCCCGGCGCGCGACAGCGCGCCCGATCCGACCCATGCCCAGAATACCAAGGCGACGCCCGGCAATCCGACCACCCAGAAATGCCGTTGGGGACCAGCCATCCCATTGGCCAGCCTGCATGGCGGCCAATCCTTCGGGGATCCGTCGCGTTACGGCAAGGATCAGACCCATGGTCATGTCGGCTGTGTCTTCGGTCAGCACGCCGGGCGTGTTGGACACCAGAATGCCGCGTTGGCGCGCCGTCGCAACGTCGATATTGTCCACACCCGCACCGTAATTCGCAATCAGTTTCAGCCGATCACCGGACTGCCCGATCATCGCCGCATCGATAACATCCGTGATCGTGGGAACCAGAACATCGGCTGTTTTCATCGCCTCGACAATCTCTGCCCGGCTCATTGGCGCATCATTATCGCGCAGTCGCACATCGAACAATTCGCTCAATCGTGTTTCTACCTCTGCAGGCAACCGTCGCGTAACGACAACACTCAGACGTTCCTTTGGCATCGTTGCCCTCCCCGGCCTTGGCGTTTGCGCCATTTGAGAGCATGGTGAAGGAAGTGAGCACGGGGCACAAGAACCTCGGCCATTTCATGAGGCGAGAGATGAGCAATATTTCCCCTATTGTGGTCGCTGTGAAGGCGTTCTTGATTTTGTTTGTTATGAACGGCTCTGCGTTGGCTGGCGATACAGGTCCTGTGACCAATCTGCCAATGCCGCGTTTCGTGTCGCTCAAGGCGGTTGAAGGAAACGTGCGGCGTGGCCCGTCCTTGTCGCACCGCATCGACTGGGTGTTCACCCGCCGCGATATGCCACTGCGCATCACAGCCGAACATGGCCACTGGCGGCGCGTCGAAGACCGCGATGGGTTGGGCGGATGGGTGCACTATTCCCTCTTGTCCGGCACCCGCACCGTCCTGATTGAACAGGATATGCTGACAATTCGCACGCGCCCCGAGCCCCAGGCACCCGTCGCCGCCGCGCTTGAGGCAGGTGTGATCGCCCGTCTGGGCAAGTGTGACCCGGAATGGTGCCGCCTGACGGCCGCCGGATACAAGGGCTGGGCTCCCAAGGCCCGCCTATGGGGCGTCGCAATGGACGAAGTGCGCGACTAGACCAACGCGTTCAGGTTCAGGGCCTGTTGGCTCACTGTCTTTTGCCAAAACTCAAAAGCGGTCGGGGCTGGCCATTTCAGCCCGCTTGTTTAGTCTTGGCATGACAAATTACTTCATGCGGGACAATTACGATGCAAGCCATTTCCTATTCCACCTTTGGACCCGCAAGCGACGTGCTGGAGCTGACGGACATGCCAACGCCAAGTGCGGCACCGGGCGAAGTGCTGGTGCGCACGGTCTATTCCGGCGTCAACCCATCCGACGTCAAAGCGCGCTCAGGGGCACGCCCCGGCGTAACCAAGCCGCCGTTTGATCGCATCATCCCACACAGTGACGGATCGGGCGTGATCGAAGCGGTTGGCAACGGTGTTTCCACCGACCGCATTGGCAAACGCGTCTGGATTTGGAACGGACAATGGCAGCGCCCCTTTGGCACAGCCGCCACGCACATATGCCTGCCCTCAGAACAAGCCGTCGATTTGCCGGACGGCGTGTCGTTCGAAACAGGTGCCGTGTTGGGCATACCAGGCCTGACGGCGTGTCACGCCGTCTTTGGTAGCGGAGATGTGGCAGGTCAAACCGTGCTGATCCACGGTGGGGCGGGCACCGTTGGTCTGCTTGCCGTGCAACTGGCAAAATGGGGCGGCGCAAAGGTTATCGCCACAGCGCGCGGCGACGGCATGAAAGCGGCACAAGACGCGGGCGCAGACCCGGTTATCGACTATAGCGACGGTGCGCTGGCCACCGCGATCCTTGCCGCCAACGACGGGAACCTCGTTGATCGGATCGTCGACGTGGAATTTGGCGTCAACATCGCCACCAATGCAGAGGTCATTGCCCCCAACGGCACCATTGCGGCCTATGGCTCGGCCAAGAACATGACGCCGGAACTGGCATTTGGCCCGCTGCTGTTCAAAGCTGTGACAATCGACATCTTGCTGATTTATCTGCTGCCTCCTGCACAGCGCGCCGCGGCGATCACCCGATTGCATGCAGCCCTCGACCAAGGGGCGCTGACATGCCCAATCGCGGAAACCTTTGCGCTCGCGGACTGCGCCGCGGCACATGAGGCGGTAGAGGCAGGCAAACGTGCGGGCGCAGTTTTGGTCGACGTCCGCAAATGATGCGGACGCTGATCCTGTTACTGTGCGTATGCGCGGGCCCTGTCATGGCACAGACCACAGACCAGCCCCAAGGGACGATAGAAGTCGAAGACAGTGCCAGCCAAGACGCCGCTATTGCGGTGCGCATCCGCAATATCCTATCAGAATTGGATGGGTATCAGGACGTCACTGTCACCGTCTCATCCGGGATCGTCACCTTGCGCGGGACCACGATTGATACAACTCAAGCCGCACGGCTGAACGATATTGTGGCGCGCATTGCAGGCGTGGTTGCCATCGAAAACGAAGTCGCGGAAACTACGGACGTCGTGGCGCGACTAAACCCAGCAGTCGAACGGTTCCAGACACGAATGGCACAAGCCGTCGCGCTGTTGCCTTTGGTCGCGGTCGCGCTCTTTGCATTTTTGCTCGTGTTGTTTGCGGGCATTATGCTGGCCCGTATGCGCGCGCCCTGGGACCGGATCGCGCCAAACGCCTTTATCGCCAACATCTACCGCCAAATTGTCCGCATGGTGTTCTTTGTCAGCGGTTTAGTCATTGCGCTTGATATTCTGGGCGCAACCGCCCTGCTGGGCACGATCCTTGGTGCCGCCGGTATCGTCGGCCTGGCCATCGGCTTTGCGGTCCGGGACACCGTCGAGAACTTTATCGCATCGATCATGCTGTCCATTCGCCAACCGTTTCGTCCCAATGACACCGTCGAAATCGAAGGCGACATCGGCAAAGTCATCCGACTGACCAGCCGCGCGACCATTTTGCTAAGCTTTGATGGCAACCACATTCGCATCCCCAATGCGACCGTCTTCAAAAGCCGAATCGTGAATTACTCGACCAACGAAGAACGTCGGTTCGATTTCGAAATCGGGGTAGGATCAGGCGGCGATCTGGGGCACGTGCGCGCACTGGCTGAAACTGTGGTCCAAGGCCTGCCTTTCACTCTGACAGACCCTGCACCGATGACCTGGATCGAACGGATCGGAGATGGATCTGTTGTTCTTGTGGTCACCGGCTGGATCGATCAACGCGTCACCTCCCTTGCTTTGGCCAAGGGCGAAGCGATCCGCATGGTCAAAGCAGCCATCGAAGACGCCGGTATCGAAGTGCCCGATACCACCTATCGCATCCAGCTGATTGGCGATAGCGCAGCCCCGCACACGCCCCCCGCGATATCCCAAAAGATCACTGCACCCAAGCAGCCCTTGAGCCCGACAAGCGACGTAGAAGACACCTCCAAGGCCGCGTTGGACCGCCTCGTACACGAAGAACGCAGCGATCCGGAAATACCCGATTTACTCTCAAACGACGGGTTGACGGAATGATCCGTTTTTTTGCCCAAAGGGGCTTGCGTGCTGGCCGTCGGCAGACTAATTAGCGCCTCACGTTGGGATGTAGATCAATTGGTAGATCAACTGTTTTTGGTACAGTAGGTTGTAGGTTCGAGTCCTACCGTCCCAGCCAAAATCTCCAAGTTATTGATAACGCTTTATTCTTTCAAGTTTTGCCCGGCATTTCGGAACGCGCAGACACATCACACACGGAACTGGCTATGAATAGGGCTATTTCCGTCAAAAGTCTGGAATCGTAGTTTACACGGTCGACGCTTGCTTCAGCGTGATGCTGACGTGATAGCGCAACATCGGCCTGATCAAGCGCTGTGCTTGTTGCAGGGCACTCAATGTACCTCTCTGTTCATCCCAATGCGCGGGGATGGCGTGGCATTCGGGGCAGGTTTGCCAGTCCGAAAAACGCCGCACTGGCAGAATCCCATCCTCTTTCTCGTTCTGAACTTTGAACCGACCAATCGGCGAGTGACGGAACCGCCCTTTGGAATGGGCGTAAAAAAGCGAGTGGGTCACTGCCAAACTGGATGTCGAAAATGGACAAAGGGAACAGTTTAGAAAGAGGTCAGCTTTGCTTGGGACACATTGAATTCGTATGGACCCAGATTGTCGCGATGTCGGTCCGTAAGGTTTGCGACGACGCAAGTCTGGCCAACCGTCAGCTCCGCCAATCCACTTTTCATAAAGGCTTTGTGGACGGGTTCGCCAGCCAGGCTTGCGAGCAAAGTTATGGCTTTGCTGAGTGGCCCTTCGAGACCTCTTGGCCCGTAAAGTTCTGAAGGTGTCCAAACAGTGACGCCGCAAGGTGCAAGCGCGCAAGCCAACCCGATGACGTAGGCCGCCCCGAACTGCGCACGGTGGCGCGGGTCGTCGTGGGTCATACAAACACGACCAAGATTCGGATTTGGCATGGTCCGCTGACCATATGGATTTTGCCGCATAGCGAGGGTGGATGGCCCGATCCGGTAGTCACACGCGCCGATAAACGCGCGGGCACTGCGTGTGATATGCGGGATCGCCTCAAGCGTTTCCATCACCGACAGATCATCGGCGGCATGCACAATCGGGCACAGGCTGTGAGAGACGAAATCCAGCATCCGGGCTGACGGGCGTTTGCGGTTAAGTTCGGGAAAAAAACTGGCCATGCCACCGCCACGTAACAGATCGCCAAAAGCCTCTGCGCTGGCCTGATGAATCGACTCCAACGAGGGACAGGGCGGCCAATCCGACCCGGGCGGCGTGGATTGCCTGTCCACCGACGGACACACCATGACGCTCGCCGGCCTGAACCCTGCCGCATCCATGGCAGATCGCATCTTGCGCAATTCCTCGTCAGGTGGGTCGGCAAAGCCACAGATCAGTTCCAGATCATAAATGGGGCCCGGCAGGGTGGATTGAAGGTTTGCGAAGGCCGCAACTTGCGTGGCCACCGCACCAGCCGAGGTGTCTACATGGCAAAGCAGGCGCTGAGGCGCGACCTCTTCGATATCTTCGGGGCGCTTTGCCAATAGTTCAGCGTCCGTGGCGGATACGAGGATGGCGGTATCGGGAAAGGTGACACCACCGACTGCGATGCTCTGGGGACGTGTCGTATAGGGTGTGGTTGTCTTGCCCCATGTGACCGACACGGATTGGGAAAAACGCTCACCCTCCTCCAGAACATAGGGCCATGGACGCGCCAGGGGCCGCACGTAGGTCTTGTAGGACGCGTCGCCCCATTGTCGCTGGTCCTCCATCTCGAATGTATCGCCCTCGAAGGCGCAACTCACGGCCAGCCCGTCGGCGCGATGCGTGATCGAAGTGATATCCATGAAAGGCTGCCAAGGATCGATAAGGACAGGAAAGACCGATGACTCAACCGTGCCATCGGAGTGTTCGACAGAGACCGAGCAACCTGACAGGTCTGCGGAATGCAGAACCGTGAACCCGGTTCGGTTGGTTACAAATGCGCCCGTGGCAATGCCTTCGGCCTGAACGGTCAGTGCGCCAGGCCCGGCGTCAATGCGGATCGACATATCCAACTTGGCGTCGCGGGTCTCAAAGACCGCCCCAAGACAGAGGCACAGGGAACCTCCGGTTTTTTCGCGGGATACCACCGATAGGGCGGGGGCCAGCGTTCCCCAATCCCGATCGCGGACAAGAAACGCGATGCCGCGAATGATTTCGACCCCGTCCACACGGATGTGACGAAGTCCACCGTCTTCCAGCGTAAACGACAACGCTCCGGCGCTCAGTTCCTCTGTCGCCGAAGGCGGCACGTCGGTGCCGTAAAGACGCATGGCCTCGCTCACAGCGCGCCCGTCTCGACTGTGCGGCCCTCGGCGGCTGACAGGTAGGCCGCTTCGACAAGGCCCAGCGTCTGGAGGTTGTCGCGCCCGTTGGTTTCCGGCTGCACTTGATCCCGCAGGCAATCGACAAAGTGCTGCTGGATGGTCCGGACGCTTTCCTGAATGTTGTGCCAGGGTTGCGACGCCCAAGGCAGCACCGGCGGCGACAGGTCGCGTGTTTCCGACACCGCGCCGGTTTGAACCGTCAAGGAGTAGCCTGCGTCCAGACGGATCGTCCCTGTGTCCCCATCAACCTCGATCAGGCTTTGGGGAAAGGTCTCGGGCTGGCGTCGCGTGGCATAAGAGCAGTCGACGACGCTGGTCACCCCGCCGTTGTGATCCAGAAGCATGGTGGCCACGTCTTCGCCCTTGATCACAGGATTGATCCGCTGCGTCGTCGCCGACACCCGCCTCACATCACCAAAGAGCGCGCGTGCAATGTCGAGGATGTGAATGCCCAGATCTTCGATGATAAAACGCTCCCCTTCCGCCAGATAGGGCTGTCCGGAAAACACGTCATAGCCCGACCGAAAGCTGACGCGGCCGAAGAACGGCGTGCCGATCGTGCCATTGCGCACTTCGTCGATCACCGTGCGCACTGCCGATTGCCAGCGGAAGTTCTCGTGGACCATCAGCGTTTTGCCGGTGGCTTCGATGGCGCTGACCATGGCCCGAGCATCCTCCATGTTGGAGGCAAAGGGCTTTTGACAGATGACGTGCACCTTGTGGCGTGCCGCCATCTCGACCAGAGGCCGATGCGACTGGACCGTTGTCGCGATGTCGACGATGTCAAAACCATCTTGTTCGAAAAGCTGCGCGGCGTCGGTGAACTGGCGCGCGATATCGAAGGCTTTGCCGGTCGCAGCCAGCTTTTCTGGATCGGTGTCGCATAGGGCGACAACATCGACGCCGTCGATGTCCCGCCATGCCTCAAGTTGGTTTTGCGCGAAAAATCCACAGCCAATCAGGGCAACTTTCATTTCAACGCTCCTTGTGGTTTTTCCAAACATATCATCTTGTCATACCAGTGCACAGTAGATAGGGTCATTGCAAGTCTCAGAGGTGGCAATGGCGAACGGAAAATCATCACAAGGCGCCGCCCCGGCGGAACCGATCACCCGGCTGAAGCTGTCTGATCAGGTGTTTGAGCGGCTGTGGTCCATGATTGTGTCAGGCGAATTGGCCCCTGGTGATACGTTTCCGTCCGAACGCAGCCTGATGGACAGGTTCCACGTCGGGCGCCCTGCAGTGCGAGAGGCGATGCAGGCCTTGTCCAACAAGGGCGTCATCACGATTTCGCAAGGCGAACGCAGCCGGGTGAACGAACTGAGCGCGGGGATTGCCGTTGGTCAGATCGACGATATCGCAAAGCTTTTGCTCTCGACCGAACCTTCCAATCTGGCCCACCTGAAGCAGGTCAGAAAAATTCTGGAAACGGGGACGGTCAACCTGGCCGCAGAGCGATGCACCAGCGACGATGCCCAGCGACTGAGGGGCCTGATAGAGGCGCAGCGCCAGCAGCTGGGCAATGCCAGGGGTTTCATCGAAGCCGATATCGCCTTTCATGTCGCGATTGCTGAATTGTCCGGAAACCCGCTGTTGCAGGTTGTCATGCGGGCGATGCTGACGTGGTTGCTGGAATACTACACGCCTTTGCTCCACTGGTCGGGCCGCGAAAGCACCACTTTGCTGGAGCATTCCAGACTGGTTGACCACCTTGAGGCTCACGATGCGGACCGGGCCGCAAACCTGATCAACGAACATCTGGATCGATCCGACCCACTTTATGCGGCCAAAGCGTCATGACCATGCCGAGCAACAATGACCAATCATAAAGCTGATCCAGCACGTATCGAGGCCGACTATCTGATCGAGACGGCCATCGATCCGATGAAGGCCGCCGAGATCATGGCGGGCGAGCAGTCTTCGGGCACCTTTCGACCGGTTCCCGGAGAGACACCGGAACTAAAGGCCCGCGCGGCCGCCCGGGTCGAACATCTGACGCCCATAGAGACAGTTCAGGCAGCTTCGCTGCCGGGGGCCAGCCCAGCAAGCGGAAAGGACGGGGCATGGCAGCGCGCACGTGTGACCTTGTCATGGCCGCTGGATAACATTGGGCCGTCTTTGCCAAACCTGATCGCGACCATCGCAGGCAACCTATTCGAACTGCAGCCATTTTCGGGCCTTCGCCTGCTGGATGTCAGGCTGCCGTCGGCTTTTGCCACACGCTATGCAGGTCCGAAATTCGGAATCGACGGCACGCGCAGGCTTGCGGGCGTCCACGACAGACCTCTGATCGGGACAATCATAAAGCCCAGCGTGGGCTTGTCGGCAGAAGACACCGGCGCGCTGGTCGCACAGCTCTGCGCGGGTGGGATCGACTTTATCAAGGACGACGAGTTGCAGGCCGATGGTCCTGCCTGTCCGTTCGAGGACCGCGTCAAGGCCGTGATGGCGGCCGTCAACGCAGCAGCTGACAAGAGCGGGCGAAAGGTGATGGTCGCTTTCAACCTGACGGGCGAAATGGACGAAATGCGCAGGCGGCACGATGTCGTCCGCGATCACGGTGGGACCTGTGTGATGGCGTGCCTGACTGCGGTCGGCATGTCTGGAATGATCGACCTGGGCCGCCACACTGAATTGCCGATCCATGCCCACAGGGCAGGATGGGGCGCGCTGACCCGTGATCCGCTGCTCGGCTGGTCCTATCCGGCATGGTCCAAGCTTTGGCGATTGGCAGGGGCGGACCACATGCATGTCAACGGGCTGGACAACAAGTTCACCGAAGCCAACGACAGTGTCATCGCATCGGCGCGGTCGTTGCGCGACCCTTTGTTCCAGACCGCCGCAATGGGCGCGGTTCCGGTGTTTTCCTCGGGCCAGACAATCCGGCAGGCGGCTGCCACGCTGAAGGCTGCGGGCTCACCCGATTTTCTTGTCACCGCAGGCGGCGGGATCGTGGCGCATCCCAGCGGCGTTGCCGCAGGCGTCATGGCGATGCGGCAGGCCTATGACGCAGCGATGCAAAACGTTGACGTTCAGACATATGCCAACGACCACCCGGCACTGGCTGCCGCCTTGGACGCGTATTGAGATGAGACAATGACACCGCTTCTCACCTTCTATGGCGATGACTTCACGGGTTCCTCCGCTGTGATGGAGGTCCTGAGTTTCGCTGGTGTTCCGACGATGTTGTTCATGGAACCACCTCACACAGACATCCTGTCGCAATACCCGGAGTTGCAGGCCATTGGGGTCGCAGGCATCGCACGGTCCAAAGACCCCGCGTGGATGCGCGCGAACCTTCCGCCGGTGTTTGAAGCACTCAAGCAATTTGGCGCGCCGGTGTCGCATTACAAAACCTGCTCGACCTTCGATTCCTCGCCCAAAGTCGGATCCATCGGCGTTGCAACCGATGTTGGTGCCCGCGCGTTTGGCGGCGATTGGATCCCTCTGGTCGTCGGCGCGCCGGCGATCCGCCGCTATCAGGCCTTTGGCACGCTGTTCGCAGGATTTGGGTCAGAAAACCACCGTCTGGACAGGCATCCGGTGATGTCGCGCCACCCGGTGACACCGATGGGTGAAGCCGATCTGGGCCGACATCTCTCCAAGCAAACCGACCTGCAAGTGGGCGTCATTGATCTGGCCGCGATCAAGGCAGGCACCGCGCAAGCGGCACTGCAGCGCTGTCTGTCGGAAGGGGCGAAGATCCTTGCAATCGACGTCGTGGATGACGAGACGCTGGCCGAGGCGGGGCGGCTTACCTGGCAGGGCGGCGCGGGGCCCGTGTTTACCGTAGGCTCGCAAGGCGTAGAATACGCGCTGGTCGCCCATTGGCGCGCACAGGGCATCATCCCCGCGCAGCATGTGCCGCCCACCCTGCACCCAGTCGACCAAATTTTCGCCGTATCTGGCTCTTGTGCGCCGACGACTGCGGAACAAATCGACTGCGCAGAGGCAAAGGGGTTCAAAATTCTGGACTTCGATGCCGCATCGGCCACCGACCCACAACGCCTCGCGGCAGAGGTGCACCGCGTGCGTTTGGCGAGCCTCGCCCTGCTTTCAGACGGACATGACGTTCTCGCGACGACAGCGCGCGGACCCGACGATCCGTCGCTGGTGCGCATGGCCGAGGCCATCGGCAAAACCAGTGTATCTGCGGGCGACGTGAACGATCGCCTTGGGGCTGCATTGGGTCAGCTTGTCTCGGCAATTCGACAGCAGACCGGCCTCGCGCGCGTCGCCATTGGGGGCGGCGATACGTCTGGCCATGCTCTGACAGCACTTGGTGCCGAAGCACTTTCTGCAGTAGCGCCGCTTGCGCCGGGAGCGCCAGTTTGCCGTCTGCATACACGCGCCGACGCAACAATCGATGGTCTCGAAGTGACCTTGAAGGGTGGGCAAATGGGGGAGCCGGATTTCTTTACGCAGGCCAAAGGCGGCCCGCAGACATAATTGAACGGGGCGGATCGGCATCATCGCCGCACCCAAAAATAAATGGAGTTGGATCATGAACAAAGTTGCACTGATGGGCGCTGGCGGAAAGATGGGGGTACGTCTGGCGACGAACCTCGCCAAAACCGACTATGATGTCCTGCACGTTGAAATTAACCCCGAGGGCCAACAGCGCCTAAGGGATGAAACCGGGCTGGAGTGCGTCGGGCAAGGCCAAGCGCTCAGCCATGCCGAAGCTGTCATTCTGGCGGTCCCGGACCGGTTGATCGGCAAGGTTCTGGCGGGGTTTGTCGATGACCTGAAACCGGGTACCGCAGTTATCATGCTGGACGCGGCTGCACCCCACGCAGAAACGCTGCCCAAGCGCGATGACATCACCTATTTCGTCGCCCATCCCTGCCACCCGCCGCTGTTTAATGACGAGACAGACCCGGACGCACAAAAAGACTATTTCGGCGGTATCGCGGCCAAGCAACACATCATTTGCGCCCTCGCCCAAGGACCGGACGCGCACTACGAACATTGCGAAAAACTGGCTCGCAGTTTCTATGCGCCCGTCATGCGGTCGCATCGCTGTACGGTCGAACAGATGGCGATTTTAGAACCGGCCTTGTCCGAGTCCGTTGGGGCGACTTTCGCGAAGGTGCTTAAGGACGCGACCGACGAAGCGGCGCGCAGAGGTGTTCCATATCAGGCGGCAGAGGACTTCCTGCTTGGCCATCTGACCATCCTGTTGGCTGTCGCATTCGGCATTCAGCCCGGCGGGAAGCTGTCTGACGGGTGTATGCTGGCCATCTCGGAAGCCGAGCCTGTCATTTTCAACGACGGGTGGCTGGACAAGATTTTCGCGCCCGAAGCCGTGAAAGCATCCGTGCAATCAATCTGCAAGTAGCATGTTGGTTGGGATTCCAGAGATGCTGAAACAATGGTTCAGTAACTTGATCCGCTGCAGAGTTGGCCCGCTCTGGACAGCAGTGGGCAATGTGACTAAGTTTGCGTGCCAACGCTCGAAACTGGTCTGCGCGACCGCAAGACAAAGGAAGCCGACATCGGCCCAGCCGCAGTGAAAGCTCGCTTTGCCCTGTGGTTTCAAGTGGTCGCTGCAACACAGGCTTCAAATTTCTCTGCTGGGGTTTGGTATTGCAAGGTCTTTCTGGGGCGCTCGTTAAGCTGGCGTGCGACAGCGCTGAGTTTGGCCTGACTAA
>Ga0115562_1000113_pt1 | contig 55863 bp, 48 predicted proteins | sample COGITO_mtgs_1105_6_FD_87200 | JGI IMG/M metagenome (GOLD analysis project Ga0115562, IMG submission 87200) | Pelagic marine microbial communities from North Sea - COGITO_mtgs_110516 | ecosystem: Environmental > Aquatic > Marine > Epipelagic | place: Germany:Helgoland, sampling site Kabeltonne...
GCGGCCACAAGGCCAGACGCCACGCGACGCGTGGTTTTGAAAGTGGACATATGTTCCTCCCGGTTGTGTGTGACCCCTTCTCCCAAAGGGGTCGAAAACGAATCGTGCAGGGGTGTCCGCCCCTGTTGATGTCCACGGTGTGACCTGCGAACCTTGCACCAGACTTGCAACAGGCAGAAAAAAGACGATGCGCATCACGTTGGTCGAAGACAACATAAGCCTTGCCAAGGGGATCACCTATCGGCTCGAAGATGCCGGGCACGCTGTCAATGCACTGCACGACGGGAGTGCGGCACAGGTGTATCTGACCGATGATGCGTCGGATCTGGTTATTCTGGACATCAACCTGCCGGGCACCGATGGCCTGACCCTGTTGTCCGAAATGCGCAAACGTGGTGACACCCGCCCGGTCATCCTGTTGACCGCCCGCGCTGAAACAGAGGATCGCGTGCAAGGCCTTGATGCCGGTGCTGACGACTATCTGATCAAACCGTTCGAAATGGCTGAATTGGAAGCGCGTGTTCGCGCCCTGCTGCGCCGCCGCGCGGTCCCGCAACAACAACTGCGCGCCTTTGGCCCGCTCGCCTATGACCCAAGCGCGCGGCAGCTGTTTTCTGATGGCGCAGAACTGGAAATTCCACGGCGGGAATTGTCGGTGTTCGAATGCTTGTTGCTCGCAGATGGCCGGACAGTCTCCAAATCCGCAGTGCTCGACCATGTTTATGGCGTCGGTGCCGATACCGAAGAAACAGTGGTAGAAGTCTATACATCGCGCCTGCGCCGCCGCTTGAAACCGTTTGGGATTATCATCCGGACCCGGCGTGGCCTTGGCTATCAAATGCTGGTCGAGACAGAGGCATGAAACCCAATTCTCTGCGCGCACGCTTGATCCTGATTATCCTGACACCTCTGTTGGTGATCGCCGTCGTCACGGCAGCATGGCAGTTCCGAAATACGACGATCCGGGCGGCAAACATCTTTGACCGTGGTCTGTTGTCTGCGGCCCTTGCCATTTCACGCGATGTGGCCGTGTCCGATGGCGACGCGCTCAGCCCATTCACCCGGCGGTTGGTCAATGACACATCGGGGGGCGAATTATTCTATCACGTCTATGCGCCCGACGGTGTGTTTGTAACCGGCTATTCCACACCACCAATCCTTCCTTCCGAAGCATCCGAAGACCTGACAGAGCCGTTCTTTTTTGATGGACAGTACCAAGGGCAGGATGTCCGCGTGTTGCGGTTTCAGGACGTCACGGTCGTCAGTGGAATCGCAGGTGTGTTCAACATCACCGTCTGGCAAAGCGCCCAAGTCCGCAGCCATTTCGTCCGCGATGTGCTGACGCGATCTTTTGCTGTCATCGCGTTGCTCGTGCTCTGTGTCGCAGTGGTCGTCTGGTTTGGCGTCGGGCTGGGGCTGCGCCCCCTCCTTGATCTGGAACGCGCAATTGCCAAACGCACCCCAACTGAATTGGAACCCATCCGCCGCGAGGTCCCGGTCGAGGCACGGGGGCTGGTCACAACACTCAACAGCCTGCTGGATCGGATATCCCGGCGGATCAGTTCCAAAGATGAGTTTATCTCAAACGCAGCGCACCAGCTTAGAAACCCGGTGGCCGGGGTGCTGGCCTTGGCAGAAGCTGTGGAAAATGCCCCCAACGCCCAAGCGGCCAAAGCGCGTAGTCGTGAATTGGTACAGGCCGCACGCGTAGCCAGTGATCTGACCAACAAATTGCTGTCCTTTGAACGCGCCAGCGGCATTGATATGCGCGACACAGGCAATGTGGTGGATTTTGCAGCGCTGGTGCGGGATGTTGGTGCGGCCTATGTTGCGTCCAACATCAGGCCTGCGGATGTCAGGTACGATATGCCCGAAAACGGGGTGTACGTGCATGGAGAAGCCGTCATGCTGCGCGAGGCGATCCTGAACCTGCTCACCAATACAAGCACGCATGGCGGCCCGGATATGACGGCGGTGGACCTGAGCCTGTCCGTTCAAAAGGAAGCTGCAGTGCTGACCGTCACCGATAACGGCGCTGGCATACCCGCCGACAAACATGTCGAAGCCATCAGCCGCTTTGGACAGGCGGGCGGCGGGCCGGGTTCCGGCTTGGGGCTGCCCATCGCGCTGCGGGTTATGGAAAACCACGGCGGGTCGCTGGAAATTCTGGACTGCGACACAGGTACATCAATCAGACTATCCTTGCCTTTGGTCAAAGGCACCAAGGACCCCTAGGGCGCAAGGCATCCTTGCCCTGCGCCCCAACGTATCAGTCTTTGGCATAGCCAATCGTTTGCAATGCCTCTTTGATCTCGTCCAGAATGGCCGGATCATCAATGGTGGCAGGCATTTTGAACGGCTGGTTGTCTGCGATCTTCACCACAGTCGCACGCAGGATTTTGCCTGAACGTGTCTTGGGCAAGCGATCGACGACCAATGCAAGTTTGAACGCAGCCACAGGCCCGATCTGATCGCGGACACGCTTGACACATTCAGCCACAATTTCGCTGTGCGGACGGTTCACACCCTTGGTCAAACAGACCAGCCCCAGCGGGGCCTGACCTTTTAGCGGGTCGGCAATGCCCACAACAGCGCATTCGGCAACGTCAGGATGGCCCGCCAGCACTTCTTCCATGGCACCTGTGGACAGGCGGTGTCCCGCCACGTTGATCACGTCGTCCGTGCGCGCCATGATATAAAGGTAACCATCCGCATCCATCATCCCGGCATCGCCCGTCTCGTAATAACCGGGAAAGGCGTTGAGGTACGATTTCTTGAACCGCTCTTCTGCGTTCCACAGCGTGGGCAGCGTGCCGGGTGGCAAGGGCAGCTTGATCGCGATGGCACCCAATGTGTCTGCCGCGACCGGATGGCCCGCCTCGTCCAGAATTTGCACGTCATAGCCGGGCATCGCAACTGTAGGCGATCCAATCTTGACTGGCAGCGCCTCTAGCCCAGCTGGGTTGCCCGCAATGGTATAGCCCGTTTCGGTTTGCCACCAGTGATCATAGACTGGCACGCCCAGCAGGTCTTGGGCCCACTCGATCGTATCCGGGTCAGCCCGCTCGCCCGCCAGATACAAGGCACGCAGACCAGACAGATCGTATTTGGCCCGCTCCAGACCCTTGGGGTCTTCGCGCTTGACTGCGCGGATCGCCGTGGGGGCGGTAAAAAACGATTTGACGCCATGTTCCTCGATGACCCGCCAGAACGTACCGGCATCTGGCGTACCGATCGGCTTGCCCTCGAAAACAATGGTGGTGTTGCCGTGGATCAGTGGCGCGTAGCAGATGTATGAATGGCCAACGACCCAACCAACGTCTGACGCAGCCCAAAACACCTCGCCCGGGTCGACTTGATAGATGTTTTTCATCGTCCAGTTCAGCGCAACCAGATGGCCCGCGGTTGGGCGTACAACGCCCTTGGGCGCGCCCGTCGTGCCGGATGTGTACAGAATATAAGCCGGATGATCGCCAGACACAGGGACGCAATCCGCCGGGGCAACGCCGGTTTGAAACTCATGCCAATCGACATCGCGCGGACCCAGGTCACATCGGGCCTGATCGCGTTGTAAAATAACACACAGCTCCGGGGTATGGTCGGCCAGTTCTATCGCACCATCAAGCAAAGGCTTGTAGGCCACGACACGGCCCGGCTCGACGCCACAGGAGGCAGCGATGATCGCCTTGGGGCTGCAATCATCGATACGGACAGCAAGTTCATTGGCGGCAAACCCGCCAAACACAACAGAATGCACCGCGCCAAGGCGGGCACAGGCCAGCATTGCAACCAGCGCCTCTGGAACCATGGGCATATAGATGATCACGCGGTCACCCATGCCGATCCCTTTGGCGGCCAGACCGCCAGCAAAGGCAGCAACTTGGGTCTGCAACTCAGAATATGTCGTCTTGGAGGCCGCCCCGGTAATGGGGCTATCGTAGATGATCGCGACCTGATCACCACGACCTGCCGCTACGTGGCGATCAACGGCATTCCAGCATGTGTTTACCTGCGCATCGGCAAACCACTCATAGATGTGATCACCACGATCAAACAGGGCCTTGGTAGGGGGTGTGACCCAATCAATAGCGTCTGCTGCGCGCATCCACCATGCCTCAGGATCCGCTTTCCAGCTGTCATATTCCGCGCGATAACCCATTGTGTCCCTCCCTCAAGGTCTTGGGGTACAGAAATACGCCCTGACAGGGGGGATGAGCAAGGGGCTAACCCCAGTGCTCGACAGCAACTTTACAGATTAAAGCTCGGCTTTCATCCGGCTTTCCACAATAGCAGCAACACAATCCGCGTCATCGGTGGCCGAACAGCTGACCGTATGAGGTTTGGAATAGATATAGCGTTTCTTAAACGTACCGTTTTCCGTGGCAAACTCACGTTCAACCGACCGAAGCGTCTGACCCTTGTAAACAAAGGTGCCCTCAACCTCATTCACCAGCTCTGAACAGGCGGTTATGGCAAACAAGGTGACAATTCCAACAACATATTTGGTCAAATTCCATACTCCTCTGGTCATTTTTCTGCAGGCAGATAGAAAATTTACATCTGACACTTGGATATAGGGACGGAGAAGGAACTTCACAGGTTCATTCCCTCTGTTTTCAAAAAAACCCGGAGGCCGCCGCGCCAGCGGCGGGGGGCTGCGCCCCCGTACACCGCGAAATATATCGGCGCGCCCTTAGCCGTAGTGCGTGACTGGCGTGCCAGCAATGGCCGACATGTTCAAAATCCCCCGCGCGGTGATCGACGGGCTGACAATGTGCGCGCGGTTGCCCATGCCCATCAGGATCGGACCGACTTCCAAACCGCCGCCCTTCATCTTCAGAATATTGCGCACGCCCGATGCAGCATCTGCATGGGCAAAGACCAGCACATTGGCAGGGCCTTCCATCCGGTTGTCCGGGAACAAACGCGTGCGCAATTCCGGATCAAGGGCAGTGTCGACATTCATCTCGCCTTCGTAACAGAAATCATGGCCCGAGGCATCCAACATGCGAATGGCTTCGCGCATGCGCCAGCCCGACCCATCCCCCTGATTGCCAAACTGCGATTGCGAGCAAAAGGCGATCTTTGGCTCGATCCCAAAACGCCGCACGTGACGCGCAGCGCCGACGGCAATTTCAACGATTTCGGATGGTTCGGGATGCAAATGTACCTGCGTATCCGCAATAAACAGCGGCCCATCCTCAAGGATCATCATCGACAGCGCGCCGACGGGATGATGACCATCCCGGCCCAGCACTTGGTTTATGTAATTCAGGTGCCAGCGAAATTCGCCAAAGGTACCGCAGATCAGGCTATCGGCCTCGTCGCGATGGACCATGACCGCACCGATGGCCGTTGTGTTTGTGCGCATGACGGCGCGCGCAATGTCGGGGGATACGCCACGGCGGCACATCAACTCGTGATACGTGCCCCAATAGTCGCGGTAACGGGGATCGTTTTCGGGGTTCACCAACTGGAAATTTTCACCCAGCCGCAAGTTCAGCCCAGCCCGTTCGATCCGGGCTTCGATCACTTCGGGGCGACCAATCAGGATTGGCGTCTCGGTTGTTTCCTCGATCACGGCTTGGGCGGCCCGCAAGACACGCTCGTCCTCGCCTTCGGCGAAAACGATGCGCCGTGTTTTGGCGCGCGCGGCCTCGAACACAGGGCGCATCAGCAGGGCAGACTTAAAGACGGAACCATCCAATTTAACCTTGTAGGCCTCAAGGTCCTCTATCGGGCGGGTCGCGACGCCCGTTTCCATCGCCGCACGGGCCACAGCCGAGCTGACAATGCCGACCAGACGCGGATCAAACGGTTTGGGGATCAGATAGTCGGCCCCAAACGTCAGTTGCTCGCCCTGATAGGCGGCGGCCGCTTCGGCGCTGGTAGTGGCACGGGCAAGGGCCGCGATGCCGTCAATACAGGCAAGCTGCATCTCGTCATTGATGGTAGTGGCCCCCACATCCAGCGCGCCGCGAAAGATGAACGGGAAACACAGGACGTTGTTTACCTGATTTGGGAAATCACTGCGCCCCGTGGCAATGATTGCGTCGGGCGCAACTTCACGCGCGAGGTCAGGCAAGATCTCCGGTGTCGGGTTGGCCAGCGCAAAAATGATTGGGCGCTTGGCCATTTTGGCGACGTTTTCAGGGCTTAGCACACCGGGTCCAGACAGACCCAGAAACAGGTCTGCACCCTCCATCACATCGTCCAGCGTCCGCAGGTCGGTGGCCTGAGCAAATGCGGTCTTGGCCGGGTTCATATCGACCTCGCGCCCTTCATAAACCAGCCCATGGATGTCGCACAGCCAGACGTTTTCGCGCTTCACTCCCATCTTCAACAGCATGTTCAGACAGGCAATACCTGCCGCCCCGCCCCCGGTGGATACGATCTTGATATCTTCAAACCGCTTGCCCGACACATGCAGTGCGTTTTTGGCGGCGGCCCCCACCACGATCGCAGTGCCGTGCTGATCGTCGTGAAATACCGGGATATTCATGCGTTCGCGGCACAGCTTTTCCACGATAAAACAGTCTGGTGCCTTGATATCTTCCAGATTGATGGCACCGAATGTCGGTTCAAGCGCGCATACGATATCTGCCAGTTTTTCAGGGTCTGTTTCATTCACCTCGATATCAAAACAGTCGATCGATGCGAATTTTTTGAACAGGACAGCCTTACCTTCCATCACCGGCTTTGAGGCCAGCGCGCCAATGTTGCCCAGCCCCAGCACAGCCGTGCCGTTGCTGACCACCGCAACCAGATTGCCGCGTGATGTGAACCGTGATGCGTTTGTGGGATCCTTTTGGATTTCAAGACACGCCTCGGCGACCCCCGGGGAATAGGCGCGCGCAAGATCGCGGCCATTGGCCATCGGCTTGGTGGCGCGGATTTCCAGTTTTCCGGGCTTAGGGAATTCGTGATAATCGAGTGCCGCTTGGCGCAAGGTTGGTTGATCTGACATAAAGCCCCCCGGAAAATTGAATTTGGTTTAGCGTTAAACTAATTCGTGCTGCGCCTCAATTCACCATCCGGGGTGCCACAGGGAAAAGTAATTCGTTGACGCGTGGCCAGCTCGACAATTTTTGCACGTCCGCACCCCAAGGTGCATTGCATCCCCCCTAGCCCCGGAGTTTATTTGCGCATGTGAAAGGGTTCGAAAATGGTCGAGATACGCGCAGAGGTCAGACTTTCCACCACGCGCTTGCGCGAGGATATTGCGTTTTTCACAAAGGTTTTGGGCATGCGGATGGATATGATTTATCCCGCCGATGATCCAAGTGTGGCCGCGTTTTCTGGTCACGGCCTACAACTGCGCCTAGAGGTCCGCGCCGATGCATCGCCGGGACATCTTTGCATCCTAAGCGATGATCCGGATGGGTTTGCAGATGGCGCGCGCACGCTCACCGCGCCGGGTGGAACGCAGGTAACGATTGAGGACCTACACCCCCCGCTTGTGATGCCCAGCACGGTTCACAGTTTTGTCGTGCGTCGCTTGGCGGATCAGGCCCCTTGGGTCATTGGCCGCGCAGGCATGCACTACCGCGATCTGATCCCCGACCGTCTGGGCGGCTCGATCATCGCCAGCCATATACGCATTCCCGATGGCGGCCCCGTGCCCGACATGGTGCATTATCACACCGTCGGGTTTCAGTTGATCTTTTGCTATAAGGGCTGGGTTGATCTGGTGTATGAGGATCAGGGCGAACCGTTTCGCCTCACGGCAGGATGCTGCGTGATCCAACCACCGGAAATTCGGCATCGTGTCCTGTTTGCCAGCGACAACATCGAAGTGATCGAGATTGGCGTACCCGCCGAACATATCACGACCATCGATCACACCATGCAATTGCCCAATGGCCCCGCAAATCCCGCACGCCAATTTCAGGGACAGCGCTTTGTGCATCACAAGGTGGACGAGGCCGCTTGGACCCCATTTCGCATGAAGGGGTTCGAGGCGCGCGACACCGGCATAGCGGACGGCACGCAAGGTGTGGCAGGCGTACAGGTTGCGCGCCGCAGCCAAGGTGCGACCCACTGGACCAGCCATGACAGCGATATTCTGTTTACGTTCGTGATGTCAGGCAGCATGCGACTGGAGGGAGAGGGCCGCGACCCCGTTCCGCTTGCGCCAGGCGACGCCTTTGTTGTTCCGCCTAGCATGGCGGTACACTACGCTGACCCATCAGATGATTTGGAACTGCTTGAAGTGTCCTTGCCGGGCATGTTCAACACACAGACTGTAACGAGTAAGGATACCCCATGGCTGATCTAAAAGAGGCCGCGCTGCGCGTCCGCGTAAATGCGCATGCCCCCTATTCCAATTTCCAGGTCGGAGCGGCGATCAAAACCGCGTCAGGAACCATCTACGCCGGGTGCAATGTAGAAAACGTGGCCTATCCCGAAGGGACCTGCGCCGAAGCCGGGGCAATCGCGGCAATGGTCGCCGCAGGCGAGCGCGAGATTGTCGAAGCATATGTGGTCGCAGGCAGTGCGTTGCCAGTCACACCGTGCGGCGGATGCCGACAAAAGTTGGCCGAGTTTTCGAACAGCACAGTTCCGGTGACCATGGCCACCACTGGCGGCGTCGAACAGGTCATGACAATGGCACAGTTGCTGCCCGGAGCCTTTGGCGCAGCGCATATGGACAGCGACGCATGAACGATGCACGCGCGATAATCGCAAAGCTGCGCACGCGCCAGACGCCGTCGCGCGACGAGTTGCGATGGTTTGCACAAGGCCTTGCCAATCAATCCGTCACGGACGCACAGGCCGGGGCCTTTGCCATGGCGGTATGTCTGAACGGGATCGGCGATGTGGGGCGCGTGGCGCTGACCATGGCGATGCGGGATTCCGGGCGGGTGCTGGAATGGGATTTGCCGGGGCCTGTGCTGGACAAACACTCGACCGGCGGGGTCGGCGACTGCGTCAGCCTTGTTCTGGCCCCTGCACTCGCCGCCTGCGGAGCCTATGTGCCTATGATATCAGGGCGCGGATTGGGTCATACTGGCGGAACATTGGACAAGTTGAGCGCGATACCCGGCGTTACAACTGATATCAGCGCCCAGCAATTACATGATGTCGTGAAACGGGCAGGCTGTGCCATCGTCGGGGCCAGTGCCGATATCGCGCCTGCAGACAAACGATTGTATGCCGTGCGCGACGTTACAGCGACGGTCGAAAGCCTTGATCTGATCACCGCCTCTATCTTGTCCAAGAAACTGGCCGCAGGACTTGATGGTCTGGTGCTGGACGTCAAGGTCGGGTCCGGTGCCTTTATGAAAGACGCGGACAGCGCACGCAATTTGGCAGACGCGTTGGTCAAAACGGCAAATGCTGCGGGATGTAAGACGACAGCGCTGATAACAGACATGAACCAGCCGCTGGCTCCCGCCCTTGGGAATGCGTTGGAAGTGACCGAAGCGATGCGTGTTCTGACAGGTCAGACCAAGGGGCCGCTGGTGGAAATCTGCGCCAGCCTTGGCGGTGTGCTGCTGGCTAACGGCGGATTGGTGCAGGACGTGCAGGCCGGAGCAGACGCGATTGCGAGCGCGATCGCAGACGGGCGCGCCGCCGAACGGTTTGGCACCATGATCGCCGCGCTGGGCGGGCCGGTCAAATTCGTCGAAAGCTGGCATCGGTTCCTGCCCGAGGCGACGGTGATCCGCGAAATCGCGCCCCACGCGGCAGGATATGTGGCGGCTATTGATGGCGAGGCTTTGGGCCTTGCAGTCGTCAATCTGGGTGGAGGGCGCAAGGTGGAAGGCGATCGCCTGAACCTTGCCGTCGGATTTTCAGATGTGGCACGGTTGGGCGCGCGCGTGGCAAAAGGACAACCGCTCGCCGTGGTGCATGCGGCGCGTGCAGTGGATGCCGACCGGGCCGAGGCGGCCTTGAGGGCCGCGATCACGATATCGGACAAGCCTGTTGCCAAGCCCGACCTCATCCTTGATCGGGTCGGCTGATGGAGCGCGCATTTCTTGTTGTCATGGATTCAGTAGGGATAGGCGGTGCGCCAGACGCGGATGCCTATTTCAACGGCACCCTGCCGGACACGGGTGCCAACACATTGGGTCATATCATCGAGGCCTGCGCTGCCGGCACCGCCAATGAGGGCCGCAGCGGGCCGTTGTCGATCCCGACGCTGACGGAAATGGGCATTCTCGAAGTCATGGCGCTGGCCAATGGCGCAGCACCCGGCGCAACCCTGTCGGGTGCTGCAACTGAAATATCCCATGGAAAGGACACGCCGTCAGGCCATTGGGAACTGGCCGGAGTGCCGGTGCCGTGGGACTGGCACTATTTCCCGAATACGAACCCCGCCTTTGGCGATGATATTGTGCGAGCCGTCTGTGCGGCGGCCGGCACTGATGGTATTCTGGGCAACTGTCATGCGTCAGGCACCGACATACTTTTGCGTGACGGGGCCGCGCACCTGCAGTCGGGATGGCCAATTTGTTATACGTCTGCCGACAGCGTGTTTCAGATTGCCGCCCACGAGGAGCATTTCGGCCTCGACCGGCTGCTGGATCTATGCGCCGCCGTCGCCCCCATGCTGCATGACATGCGCGTGGGACGCGTGATCGCGCGCCCCTTTGTCGGCTCGGTTGGCAATTTTGTACGGACCAGCAATCGCAAGGATTACGCAATCACGCCCCCTGCCCCGATCCTGTCGAACTGGGTGCAGAATGCAGGCCGCAGCGTGTATGGCGTGGGCAAGGTCGGCGACATCTTTTCCATGCAAGGGTTCGACGAGGTCCGCAAAGGGACGGATGCCACCCTGATGGGGCATCTGGCAGACTTGGTGGATGATGCAGCACCGGGCAGCCTGACTTTCGCCAATTTTGTCGAGTTCGACAGCCTCTATGGTCATCGCCGTGACGTGGCAGGCTATGCGCGGCATCTGGAGTGGTTCGATCGCGAAATTGCCAAGCTGCGCGCGCGTCTGCGCCCGGACGATTTGCTGCTGCTGACAGCAGATCACGGGAATGATCCGGCATGGATTGGCACAGATCACACCCGCGAACGGGTACCTGTGTTGGTTCACGGCTACACCGGACCGCTTTTGGGTCTGATCGGGTTCAAGGATGTGGCCACCCTTGTCTCGCGGCATCTGGGCGTCACACCCGGTTGAGCGCCTTACGGCGCAGGCGATTTTTTGTGCGTGCACACGCCATGGGGGCTTTGCCCCCGCCCATGCGGGCTCCCCCAGGATATTTTTGGCAAAAGGAAGGGGTATTGTCTCGGGCTGCTTGGCGCGGCACTAAGAGATATAGCCAAGGAGTCTGCCCCATGTCCGAACATCTTACGATCGTTGATCACCCGCTTGTTCAGCACAAACTGACAATTATGCGCGACAAAGAAACACCCACAGCCGTGTTTCGCCAATTGCTGCGCGAGATCAGCCAGCTGTTAGCCTATGAGGTGACCCGTGGACTTGAGATGACGACCAAGCGGATTTCCACTCCCATGACCGAAATGGATGCACCCACCCTGGCCGGTAAGAAACTGGCCCTGATTTCAATCCTGCGCGCCGGCAACGGGTTGCTGGATGGCGTGTTGGAACTGATCCCTTCGGCCCGCGTTGGATTTGTCGGTCTGTACCGCGACGAAGAAACGCTGCAACCCGTTCAATACTATTTCAAAGTGCCTGAAAGCCTGGAAGACCGATTGGTCATTGCCGTCGATCCTATGCTGGCCACTGGCAACTCTTCGGCGGCGGCCATCGATCTTCTGAAAGAGGCGGGGGCCACCAACATCCGGTTCCTATGTTTGCTGGCCGCACCCGAAGGCGTCGCCCGGATGAAAGAGGCCCATCCCGACGTTCCGATCGTCACCGCCGCCGTGGATGAGCGCTTAAACGACGTCGGATACATCGTTCCGGGTCTAGGTGATGCGGGTGATCGCATGTTTGGCACCAAATAGGCGCGCTCCGCGCTTTACTAGAGGGCATGGTTCAGGCATCATCACCCCATATCTTGTGGGGGATATGATGAAAGTTACAAGAATTGTCGTGGTTTTCGCGATATGGACTGGTATGGGCATTGGCGCGCTGCACGCCCAAAGCCTGAGAGGCGGCCAAACGCCTGCCGAATTTCCGCCAACGTCCTATCGAGGATCGCAATACATCGACAGCCAAGGCTGCGTGTACATTCGTGCCGGGATCGATGGAAATGTCACTTGGGTGCCGCGGGTGAACCGCCAGCGCCGGTTGATTTGCGGCCAGACACCAACGCTGAGCGCCGAAGCCGCGCAATCTGCCCGCACAACGCCCCGCGCAAGCGCTTCGACGCGCGGTGTGGAACAGATCACAGTGCCACCCAGCGCGCAGACAGCCACCGCTGCGGCACCTGCCCCAAAACCTGCGCCGGTCCGTGTAACCCAACAAGCGGCCCCTGCACCCAAACCTGCAGCCGCCCCGCGTCAGGTTGTGACCGTCGCCAAGCCAAAGCCTGCCCCCGTTGTAGCCGCAGCACCCAGTGTCGTGGCACGCCCAACACCCGCGCCCAAACCAGCCGCCGCGCCTGTCCCGACCAAGACGGCCGCAACCGTGCAGACACCACGCCAACCTGCCTGCCAAGGTGCGTCACCGATCAGTTCGCGCTATATCAACTCGGGTGCTCGCGCCCCTGTGCGCTGTGGCCCTCAGACCGTGGCGCGCAGCAGATCGACGCCCCTGACGCGCGGCGTGAGCCCCGCACCGGCGCGCACCACGTTTACAACTGCCGCCTCGCGCCCTGCCGCACCGGCCGCGGCTGCGATCAGCCCGCAAACGCGCGTTGTGCCAAGCCATGTCTATGACGACCGCCTGGACGAAGGGACGTTCCCTGTGCCAGACGGATATCGCTCTGTCTGGGACGATGGCCGTCTAAACCCGCGCCGCGCCGAACAAACCCTTGAGGGGGTGGCCCGCACGCGTTTGATCTGGACCCAAACTGTACCGCGCCGATTGATCGACAAAACCACAGGAAAAGACGTAACCGCATCTGTGCCGCTGGTTTATCCCTATACAGATACGGTGACGCAGCAGCGTGAACTGGGCGCTGTGACGCTGGTGATCCGTGATGGCCAGTTGCAAAAACGGCTTGTACGAAACAAATCCAAAGCCCGCGCGCCAACGGTTTCAACCCGATCGGCGGCAGCACCCGTTGTGACCGCCAAGGCCAAAGCCCGTCAAGAACCACAACCCGAAACAGCGGCGCGCTATGTACAAGTGGGTACATATGGCCAACCGGCCAACGCCCAAGCTGCGGCCCAGCGGATTCTGCGCGCAGGCCTTCCGGCGCGGATGGGCAAGCTGACGCGTGGCGGAAAAAGCTATCAGGTCGTGTTGGCAGGTCCGTTCACCACCTCTGCAGCGCTTGGTCAGGGGCTGCAAAAAAGCCGCGCTGCCGGGTTTTCAGACGCGTTTGTGCGCTAGGGACTGACACCCTGCCAAGTCAGCTTTCGCAGATGGCCTGCAATTGCAGCCATTCGCGATCTGGCATGATGGGGTTTGAAGTCAAACCGTTCATCGGGTCTGCTTCGATCAGTTCAAGGGTCAGTTCGCCGGACATGTCGCGCGCCCGCGCATAGGGCGTGCTGCGCAGCTCTGCTGCTGCAAAGGCGGGCAAAACCATTTCTGCGGGCAAGGCCGGGGCAAAGCGAGACAGTTGTGCCTCTGTGAATGCATACAGTGATGCGGCAGGAACCACGCCCGTCGTCAGCAACGCAGCCGAAGCACGCACGCCCCCATGTTCCAAGAGTGCGCGGAGGGGCGGCTGGTTCTCACTTCGCGCTTTTTCGACCAGTGCATAACCTGCAGCGACATCCGGTTCCTCGAAATCCTCAACCAATGTCCGGTTCAGCAAGATGGTTCCGCCTGGAAGGGCAAGCGCCTCGCGCACGCCACCGGGGACGATGACAACGCGGTCTGCACCAGTGCGCAGCGCAAGGGCCGTCAGGGCCGGACGCGCATCGTTACTGCGGCAGCGCGGGCCGGAAACACGTTCGATACGCACGAGCAAGGCCGCGCCAATCTCTGCTTCTTTGACGGGGGGAACGACGCGCATCGCATAGTCGACAAGCGCTCCGGGCAGCCAGATAACAGCCACACCAACCACAGTAGCAGCAGACAGGGCAGCGCCCAGCCAACGCAACCGCCCAGGGCGGGGCCGTGCACGCGCAACCGCCTGACGCAATGTGTCGATGGCCGTGATCATTTCAGTTTCGTCTGGGGCAAGTTCCAGCGTTTCAGCAGGATCACCGTCGGGAAAAAACACCGCGCGTTCCTCGATGTCACTGCTGCGTTCAACCGCAGCCAGCGACCAGTGGGTTAGTGCGCGATCATTCAGATCGCTGATCACAAGCGTCGCATCGCCAATCGAAACGATGACTTCACGCTTTTGGGCATCGCCCCCGCTACGCCAAAGGCCCGTTGCCTCAAGCCGTTCATATTTTGTAAGTGCCGTCATACTGCTGTTCGGGGCCCGCTCGTGCCTCTCGTTAATTGCATGCAACGGTAGCACGGCCCGAGCGACGCGCCAAGCGATCACGAAACGGTGGTCTGGCGGTGATCAAACTGCATTTTCGCTTTGAAGCCAAACGCACCCCTGATTTGAAGTGTTGCGGGCAAGTGCGGTATCAAACGACCCGTCGAACCCATCACCAGTGTCACCACCACTTCGAAACAGGCGCGGACAAATTCAACTGTACCAGCCATGCCCGCGCTCTGCACTCACGCAGAACTCAGGCGGGCGCACTCATGCGAACTGCTCTGAAATCAGCCGCTCCTCTAGTCCATGGCCCGGGTCGAACAGGATGCGATGCACGACAGCAGGTTCGGACTGAATTTCAACGGACACGACATTGCGGATCGACCGGGAATCCGCTTCGGCCATGACAGGGCGCTTTTCGGCTTCAAGCACATCAAACCGGACGCGCGCCATCTTGGGCAGCAGCGCACCGCGCCAGCGCCGTGGGCGAAAGGCCGCGACAGCCGTCAGGGCCAGAACATCTGAGCCGATTGGCAAAACAGGACCATGGGCGGAATAGTTATAGGCAGTTGACCCAGCCGGGGTTGCCACCAGCGCACCGTCACAGACCAGCTCATCCATACGTAAACGTCCGTCCACCGATATGCGCAGTTTGGCTGCTTGTGCACCTGCGCGCAGCAGCGACACTTCGTTGATGGCCAGCGCCTTGTGTTCTACGCCGTCAGCATCCAGCGCCGTCATGCTCAGCGGGTTCACCAGCGCTTCTTCCGCCGCTTCGAGCCGAGCCTCCAGATCGTTTTCGGAATATTCATTCATCAAAAAGCCGATCGTGCCCCGGTTCATCCCATACACAGGGGCTGACAGATGTTGCGAGCTGTGCAGCGTCTGCAACATGAACCCATCGCCGCCCAGCGCCACGATCACATCCGCTTCTTCCAGAGAGGCATTGCCGTAGCGCGCCTTCAAAGCTGCCAAAGCCGTCTGCGCCACAGGGGCCGCGCTGGCGGCAAAGGCAATTTTCAGCGGCATGCGATGTTTCCTATGGTGACGTGTTGCGCCGAAAGAACCATATAATTTCACCCCTTACCAGCATTGCCGCCTCTCAAGGCAAATTCGTCGCTTTACATCCTTTGCGTTTTGGCCGGTTTCCGATAGGAAACGGTGCAAACAAACCCCGACTCGTTTCCATAGGAGAGTGCCCCATGAACGCGCCCAATCGCACCGACGGTTTCTTTACCCAATCCCTTGCTGATCGTGATCCCGAACTGTTCGGCGCGATCCGCGACGAGCTGGGCCGCCAGCGTGACGAGATCGAATTGATCGCGTCAGAGAACATCGTGTCTGCCGCAGTCCTTGAGGCACAAGGCAGCGTGATGACCAACAAATATGCCGAAGGCTATCCTGGCCGGCGCTACTATGGCGGGTGCCAATATGTGGATGTGGCTGAAAACCTCGCCATCGAGCGGGCCAAACAGCTGTTTGGCTGTGGTTTCGCAAACGTGCAGCCCAATTCGGGCTCGCAAGCGAACCAAGGCGTGTTTCAGGCGCTTCTTCAGCCGGGCGACACGATCCTTGGTATGTCATTGGACGCAGGTGGGCACCTGACCCATGGCGCGAAACCCAACCAGTCGGGCAAGTGGTTCAATGCCGTGCAATACGGTGTGCGCCGCGACACGCTGGATATCGACTATGACCAGATCGAAGCGCTGGCCCTTGAGCACAAGCCACAGATGATCATCGCCGGTGGTTCGGCGATACCGCGCGTCATCGACTTTGCCCGCATCCGCGAGATCGCGGACAAGGTCGGCGCATGGGTGCTGGCCGATGTGGCCCACTTTGCCGGATTGATCGCAGCAGGCGAATATCCCGACCCGTTTCCACATGTGCATGTCGCTACGACCACGACACATAAAACACTGCGCGGTCCACGCGGCGGCATGATCCTGACGAACGACGAGGCGTTGGCCAAGAAATTCAACTCTGCCATTTTCCCCGGGATTCAGGGCGGGCCCCTGATGCACGTGATCGCGGCCAAGGCCGTTGCCTTTGGCGAGGCGCTTGAACCATCGTTCAAGACCTATCAAAAACAGGTGATCAAAAACGCTCAAGCCTTGGCAGATCAGTTGCACCAAGGTGGCCTTGATACAGTTACGCATGGCACCGACACCCATGTGATGCTGGTTGATCTGCGCCCCAAAGGGGTCAAAGGCAACGCGACCGAAAAGGCATTGGGACGCGCGCACATCACCTGCAACAAAAACGGTGTGCCGTTTGATGATGAAAAGCCGATGATCACCAGCGGAATCCGCCTTGGCAGCCCCGCAGGCACGACGCGCGGTTTTGGCGAGGGCGAATTCCGCCAGATCGGCGACTGGATCAACCGCGTCGTGGACGGTCTGGCCGCCAATGGCGAAGACGGCAATGGCGCAATCGAAGAGCAGGTGAAGGCCGAAGTGGCACAGCTTTGCGCACGCTTCCCGCTGTATCCCGGGCTCTGAGAAACCAAATGCACTGATGACAGGCCCGCCGATATCTTGGCGGGCCTTTTTACAGGTCATCAGCGTCCGTGGCCAACGCCCATGGAACAAAGCGTCGCAGAATTGCATGACACAGCTCTGCCACCGTTTTTTTCGATTGGACTTGGCGTGAAACCGTTACATACGGCCTTATGCGCATCCGCCCCCTCAAGTCAGTTTTGCAGCACGCCCGGTACTTCCCTTTGTGGTCGGCCCTTACGCTATCACGATGGCGCACGTTTGAAGCGCGCTCTCGTGGGTTGGGCACAACACTGGGCTTGGTGGTGCGCTGGTTTCCGCCCGCAACGAAACGCTTTGAGCGCGAAGTAAAACGCGTTTTCCCGGATATGAAACGCAGCGAGCGGATCAAACTGGGGCAAGAAGTGGGACGCCAAATGGGGCGCACGCTGTTTGAAATATATCATGATGCCGAATTTCAAACGCAACATCACAAATTCACCCCCTCAGGACCCGGCCTTGAGGCCTTAAAAGAGGCCCATGCAGCGGGCAAAGGCGCGATCATTGTCTCTGGTCATTTTGGACAATGGGAAGCCGTGCGTGCCGTGGTAAAAATGCATGGCATGGAAAGCGGCGCAGTTTATCGCCCCAACAAGAACCGCCACTACGAACGCCGAATGTTCAATGGTATTTCAGCGGGTGGCATGCCGATTTTGGCAACAGGTCAAGTCGGCACCCGAGCGCTCGTTAGACACTTGCGGGGCGGTGGCATCATCGCAATCTTGCTGGATGAAAAATACGCCGAAGGGGTCAAACTACCGTTTCTGGGTGTCGATGCGCTGACGTCTCTGTCGGCCGCCCAGCTTGCGCTGAAATACGACCTGCCCATGATCCCGGCCTATGGCATCCGCGTTGGCGACGGAAACAAGTTTGATGTGGTATTCGAGGCCCCCATTGAACACACTGACAGCGAAACAATGACGCGGGCGTTTAATGACAGCCTGTCAAAACGGATCATTGCCAATCCTGAACAGTGGTATTGGTTCCTAAAGCGCTGGGACGGCGCATAACCGTCCCTCTGACCCGCGTGGTGTCGTTCTCAGCGTGGCTTGACCGGAGCGGTCGATTTGCCTGCCGCACTCGCAGCTACGCTGTCGGACTGCTGCAACTGCGCTTCGAACCTGACCTGAATTTCGCGCAATTCAGCGATTGCGCCGCGAATGTCGGAACTGTCGAGAATATTCACTTCGACATGTGATCCCAGATGCGACAATTGCTGGCGCGCGCCGCGCCCTTCTCGGGCTACGAATTCTAACAACTCATAATACCGAACCGGGCGTGAAAATCCGCGTGGCACAAATTCGCCCTTGGCTTCTGCATTCACGTGTTTGTCGATCAGCGAATACGTGTTTTGGTCAACAAGTACGGTTTCGGGATCCGCCAACCCCTGCAAGCGCGCAGCCAAGTTGACCGGGCTGCCAAGCACAGTGTAATCTAAACGCTGGTCAGACCCGAAATTGCCAACGGTACAATACCCCGTTGCAATGCCCATCCTGACTTTCAATCCGTTGGAAACACCAATCTTCTTCCAGTAGCCTTGCAATGCCTTGACCCGTTCCTGCATCCGAACGGCCATTTCCACACAGCGCAATGCATCTTCGGCGTCGCCTTCGGATTCGGGGTCGCCAAAGAACACCAGCACCGCATCGCCGATAAACTTGTCGATCGTACCGCCACATTCCAGCGCGATATTGGTCATTTCCGACAGATAGGAATTGATCACAACAGCCAGCCGCTCCGGCTCCATAGTGTCGCTGAGGTCGGTAAATTGCACAATGTCAGAAAAGAAGATGGTCAGGTTTTTACGTGCATGGGCGCGGGTCACGTCGTCGGTTTGTGAAAAGATGCTATTGTAGATCTGGGGCGACAGGTATTTCGCCAAGCGATTGGCAAGCTGTTCTAACTGCTGACTTTTTTGTTCAATCAGCTCGCGGTCGCGGATCTTTTGTTCCAACAGATCCTCGCGTTCGCGGCGCAAGGCCCATTCGGCAGTGCGGTCAACGAACTGGCCCTGCACTCCGTTCAGGTAGGAAAAATCACTGTTCTGCGTAAACGTAGACAGCAGGGAAAAGGTCTTCATCTCGCCATCGACCGAAATGTGCACTTCGGGCAGCAAAACTGATCCGTTTTCATTGAGTTCCATAGAAAACTGGTCGATTTGCTTGCCGGATACGCCAAGCTGCTCAAGCACATCCAGCATCGACGCATTCACTACATTGCCCAAAACCGGGAAAAACCGTCGAAAATTCTCGTTCACCCGCTGAATTTCGAGGTCGCGGTTGGCGAAATATCCGGCCGTTATAGCATTGGTAAAGTTAAAGAAACTCAGATCCAGAATTGTCTTTTGGTTAAAGAATTGTTCCGCATTCATAGCGAGTTCACGCGCGCATCAGCTGACGTTTCAAACATGGCCTGTTGCCGTTTTGCCTGAGACATCTTGCCCGTAACGGCACCCCATGTGGTGACACAAAAGGGGACGCAATATGTCAACAATACCTTGATAAAGGGCGGGTTTTGGCCCGCCAGAATAGCATCCCCATGATTGATCGCCGTCAGCACGGAGCCGACAACAAGCGCTGTCAGCAATGCCTTTTTCGGCGTTCCATCCCCGATCATAAGTGAGGTTAAGCTGGGTTTATGGCCTGAAGTAGAGGCTGTCATATGTGTGCTGACTTTATCTATGGATGCGTCGTGAATTTGTAACTTTAGCACTTACAAACCTACAACTTGCTGCGCATGTTACGCCAACGCCATTTTTTTTAACAGAAATTAATCTGAGTTACCGTGATGCCAGCATTGGTTGAGACGCGCGACAGTACGCTAAACAGGCAGCATGCGCTGCCCGGCATGTCAGAAATTAGACCTGTCCAGTCCACCACATCCATACGACAACCCCGCCAATCGCCAGCAAAATGTTGAACCCGATCATTGCACCGATGCCGATCCAAAATCCTTTGCGCTGATCTGCGCGGTCGATGGTGTCCAGCCACGTGACGACCGCCTCTTCGGCCTGCCGCAGCGCTTTGGCATCTACTTGACACAGCAATTTCGGCTGCCCCCCGAACGCCTGCGCCGCAACAATCTTTTGTGCTTTGGCGTGCAAACGCTTTGGCATTCTGCGCCCCGTCTTGCGCAAGGCCGCGTTCAATGTCTTGGCGCGCACGCCAAAAGCACCGTCCAATGCGCTTTGCACCCTCGCGGCGCGTTTGTTTATGCTGGCCTCGGTTTCCATCTGTTCCGCTGTACTCCGAGGGTCAGACGCAGATCAATCCCTCTGGTTCACGCCCAATATCCGGGCTAAGCCTAGCAGTATGCTGAACTATACCATCCACGGAGACGCCTCCGGTACACCATTGTTGATTGCGCATGGGCTCTATGGGTCGGGGCGCAACTGGGGTGTGATTGCCAAACGGCTGTCCGACACACGGCGCGTCATCACAGTGGACATGCGCAATCACGGGGCAAGTTTTTGGGATGATGACAACAGTTATCATGCCCTTGCAGGCGATCTGGCGCAGGTGATTGACCACATCGGTGGACCTATGGATATTGTGGGTCACTCAATGGGGGGCAAGGCCGCGATGGTGTTGGCCCTGACCCGCCCGGATACCCTGCGCCGCCTTGTGGTGGGCGATATTGCGCCCGTCGGATATTCTCACACTCAAATACAGTTCATCACCGCGATGCGGTCTGTTGACCTCAGCGTGGTCACGCGGCGATCGGACGCGAATGCACAACTGGCCGCGGCGGGTGTGGACGCCGCCCTGACCAGTTTCCTGACCCAATCGCTTGACGTCGCAGCGCAAAGGTGGCGTCTGAACTTGGACGCATTGGCAAATAACATGGCGGGCATCCTGGATTTCCCGAACCTTGCGACGTCCCACACGGGGCCAACATTATTCTTGTCAGGGGCTGCATCGGATTACGTCGACCGCAGCTATCGCCCCGTGATCCAATCATTGTTTCCGCATGCCCGTTTTGCCAAGATCCCGGGCGCGGGCCATTGGCTGCATGCAGACAATCCGCGCGCATTCGAGGCGAATGTCAGGGCCTATTTGGACGCGCCAAGTACCTAACCCGTCAAGCATTTGTCACAGGCAAAACCGATGCACCTAATGGCGCACGCAGTCACGCCCCCCAATCACAGGCATTCATTTACCCCGCATTAACCACATAATTGCCTTTTTTCGCGACCACCCTGAGGGTCCGCAGTCGGCCACTCACCGACAGCTGATCGGAAAAAAGGGACGTACACTATGGAATACGGGCAACGTCACGCACTGGAACGCGACGAAATCAGCGAACGCACGACGATGACGACGCGGTCGGTGCGCGACATTCTTGCCGAACAGGGACAGGCCCATTTGTTAGATACCGCCAATTTCGTCCCCGCAAGCGAAGCACCGACTGTCCCGCCCCGCCCCATGTACGGTGCGGCCACAGCAGCCAGTGCCGCCGAACGCGGTGGCGTGCAGCGGCCCCCGCATATGCATTGCTTGGTGCGCCCCACGACATCAGATGCTGCGGCACTGGCGTGTGGCTCTGAGACGCAGATGGCGCCACGATCGTTTCTGTCCCGCCTGATCGGGCGCTAGGCCCAACACGCCCCAACGCCAAGCGTGCAAGGCCCAGAATTGGGCCCAATCGTACCCTATTTACGTCTATTGCCCACCCGACTTGGACGCTGCACGCGAATGCGTCTGTGACCCCCTTGCACCTTTCCGCGCCATGCATATAACGCAGGACGATTTGCACATTCCGGGGGGCCACAGATGCCAAAGCGTACCGACATTAAGTCGATCATGATTATCGGCGCGGGCCCCATTGTTATTGGTCAGGCATGCGAGTTTGACTATTCCGGTGCACAGGCCTGTAAGGCACTGCGCGAAGAAGGGTATCGCGTCATCCTCGTGAACTCGAACCCGGCCACGATCATGACCGATCCGAACATGGCGGATGCCACGTATATCGAACCGATCACCCCTGAAATCGTCGCCAAGATCATCGAAAAAGAACGCCCCGACGCGCTGCTGCCCACGATGGGCGGACAGACCGGCCTAAACACCTCGCTTGCGCTTGAGGAAATGGGCATCCTAGAAAAATACGGCGTCGAAATGATCGGGGCGAAGCGCGAAGCCATTGAAATGGCCGAAGATCGCAAATTGTTCCGCGAGGCGATGGATCGTCTGGGCATCGAAAACCCGCGTGCCACCATCGTGACCGCACCAAAGGACGCCAATGGCAAAAAGGACCTGGCTGCAGGTGTAGCCATTGCGCTGGAGACGCTCGAAGATATCGGCCTGCCCGCCATCATCCGCCCCGCCTATACGCTTGGCGGCACAGGCGGCGGTGTTGCCTATAACCGTGATGATTACATGGCCATCTGCCGCTCTGGCATGGATGCCAGCCCTGTCGGTCAAATCCTTGTGGATGAGTCGTTGCTGGGTTGGAAAGAGTACGAGATGGAAGTGGTGCGCGACACCGCCGACAACGCCATCATCGTTTGTTCCATCGAAAATGTGGACCCGATGGGCGTGCATACTGGCGATTCCATCACCGTCGCCCCGGCGCTCACGCTGACAGACAAAGAATATCAGATCATGCGCAACCACTCGATCGCGGTACTGCGCGAAATCGGCGTGGAAACCGGCGGCTCGAACGTGCAGTGGGCCATCAATCCCGAAGATGGGCGCATGGTGGTGATCGAAATGAACCCGCGCGTGTCGCGTTCGTCCGCGCTGGCCTCCAAGGCGACGGGCTTTCCCATCGCCAAGATCGCTGCAAAGCTGGCCGTTGGGTATACGCTGGATGAACTCGACAACGACATCACCAAGGTGACGCCTGCGTCGTTCGAGCCGACCATCGACTATGTCGTCACAAAAATCCCGAAATTCGCATTTGAAAAATTCCCCGGTGCCGAGGCGACGCTGACGACCGCGATGAAATCGGTAGGGGAAGTAATGGCCGTAGGCCGTACCTTCCACGAATCCCTGCAAAAGGCGATGGCGTCGATGGAATCCGGGCTGACGGGTTTGGACGATATCGACATTCAGGGCTTTACCGCTGATGCCCCCACGGACGCGCCCGCGAACAAGGCCGCAATCGTCAAAGCGATCGCTGCCCAGACACCAGACCGTTTGCGCCTGATCGCCCAAGCGATGCGCCACGGGTTGTCCGATGACGAAATCCACGGCGTTACCATGTTTGACCCTTGGTTCCTGGCCCGCATCCGCGAGATCATCGAAATCGAGGCTGACGTCATAGCGCACGGTTTGCCGTCTCACGCCGATGGGCTGCGCGCGCTCAAGATGATGGGCTTTACCGACGCGCGGCTTGCCACATTGTCCGGCAAGACCGAGGCGGACATACGCACCCTGCGCCACGACAATGGCGTCGTCGCCGCGTTCAAACGCATTGACACCTGCGCTGCCGAATTCGAGGCGCAAACGCCGTACATGTATTCCACCTACGAAACTCCGGTTTTCGGGGCCGTGGAATGCGAGGCGCGCCCGACACAGAACAAAAAAGTCGTCATTCTGGGCGGTGGCCCCAACCGCATCGGACAAGGGATCGAATTCGACTACTGCTGTTGTCATGCTTGTTTCGCGCTGACCGACGCAGGCTATGAGACGATCATGATCAACTGTAACCCGGAAACTGTATCGACCGATTACGACACCTCTGATCGCCTTTATTTCGAGCCGCTGACATTCGAACATGTGATGGAAATCCTGCGTGTCGAACTGGAACAAGGCACGCTGCACGGCGTCATCGTTCAGTTTGGCGGGCAAACGCCGCTCAAACTGGCCGACGCATTGCAAGAGGCGGGTATCCCGATCCTCGGCACGACGCCGGATGCGATTGACCTGGCAGAGGACCGCGAGCGGTTCCAGAAACTGGTTCAGGACCTTGGGCTGAAGCAGCCGAACAATGGCATCGCCCATTCTGATGCCGAAGCGCTTGAGATTGCCGAAGGCATCGGCTTCCCACTGGTCATCCGCCCCTCTTACGTGCTGGGTGGCCGCGCCATGGAAATCGTGCGCGATATGGCCGGATTGAAACGCTACATCGCTGAGGCCGTCGTTGTATCAGGCGACAGCCCGGTTCTGCTGGACAGCTACCTCGCAGGTGCCGTCGAGTTGGATGTGGATGCGCTGTGTGACGGCACGGATGTGCACGTGGCAGGCATCATGCAACACATCGAAGAGGCCGGTGTGCATTCGGGCGACAGCGCCTGTTCCCTCCCTCCCTATTCGCTCAGTGCTGAGATCATCGCAGAGGTCGAGGTGCAAACACGTGCCCTCGCTCTGGCGCTGAACGTGGTCGGTCTGATGAACATTCAGTTCGCGGTGCAAGGGAACGACATTTTCCTGATCGAGGTCAACCCACGCGCCTCGCGCACCGTGCCGTTTGTGGCCAAGGCCACCGACAGCGCCATCGCGTCTATCGCGGCACGCATCATGGCGGGCGAGCCGCTGTCAAACTTCCCACTGCGGGCACCTTATGACGCGGACGCAAGCTATGACGCCGTCCTGCCGCTTGGCGATCCTATGACGCTGGCCAACCCGAACATGCCGTGGTTCTCGGTCAAGGAAGCGGTGTTGCCCTTTGCCCGCTTCCCCGGCGTCGACACGATCTTGGGCCCCGAAATGCGCTCAACCGGCGAAGTCATGGGCTGGGATCGCACCTTTGGCCGTGCATTCCTCAAGGCACAGATGGGCGCGGGCATGGTCCTGCCCGACGCAGGCTGTGCTTTCATCTCCATCAAGGATGCGGACAAAACGCCCGACATGCTCGAGGCCGCGCAAATCCTGACGTCCCTTGGTTTCAGCCTTGTCGCGACACGCGGAACCGCCCTGTGGTACGAAGCCCAAGGCGTGCCCTGTGGCACCGTCAACAAGGTCTATGAGGGCCGCCCGGACGTGACTGACATGATGAAGGACGGATTGATCCAACTCGTGCTGAACACCACCGAAGGCGCGCAAGCGGTAGAGGATTCCAAATCCATCCGATCCATCGCGCTTTACGATAAAATCCCATATTTCACGACCGCTGCGGGATCTTATGCGGCAACGCTGGCGATTCGTGAACAGGCACAGGGCGACGTGGGCGTCAAAGCCCTTCAGGGATAAAAGCGGAACGCGGAACGGAAGCGACGCTGAAACAGGCACCTTTCGTTCCGCAACCTTTTCAACGCCTGTGTGAAATTTGAATAGTTTGCGCGGACTGTGATCTGTCTATACCGGATATCCAAATGACCACCTCAAATGTGGAGATCGCTCTTTGACTGATGAGCCCCATATCATCGCATCTAATCCGGACGACCCTGTTCTGCGACTGACGGATCGCCCAAACTGGCTGTATCTGTTGCGCGAATTTGATGCTTTGTATCGCTATGGATCCGCCGGGGGCAGCCCATCGATCCGTGGACATCGCAAACGGGTCCGGGATCGGCTGTCCGCTTCTATCGCCAAAAACCCGGCCATTCTGACCCGCGGTTGCGAAACCAAACCCGTCACGGCCCATCTGCCCCGCGCCCTTGACTTGGGCGAACGGGGCGCGATGCAAGGCATGGCGCGCGCCTTGCGCGAGGTGCGCGATGAACTGACGTGGGAATACGGCTATGAAAAACTGTCACGCGCCCTGAGCCAGAAATACGCCTATTGCGAAATCCTAGGGCCCAAGGGGCCTGTGCAATGCGACACGCTAATCCTTGGATTTGTCATGTTTGCACCCAACACGACCTATCCCCAGCACAGTCACAAAGAGATCGAAGAAAGCTATATTTCGATTTCGGGTGCGTGGTCTGAAAACAATGCCGCTGTCTTTGCGCCGGGATCGCTGATCTTTAACAGATCGGGCGATGAACACCGTATCACAACTGGTGATCGTGATCCCTGCTTGCTGGCCTATGCTTGGACAGGGCCAGAGGCGCGGCTTGCCGGGCCGGATATGAAACTGTCCCCGACCCGCAAACCGCGGACCCCGACCTGACGGCACGCCCATAGTTCAACGCACACGGCGGGAACGGTTGTGTGCGCCAGACAAGCGACAGGTTGGGCACGCGTCGACGACATTCTGCCGACATGCAGGATGCAGCCCGCCGTGGGACGTGACGAGGGCCAACAAGATTAGGCTATCTTCGGATATATGGAAAACTTGCACGGGCCACCGCATAGCCTTGGCAAGCCGTTTCTATGTGTAGCTTGGTCATCAACCAAGTGCTACGCTCACAAGAATACTCATACCGCACTATATACGGACCCGTATTCACATGCCAAAAGACCCCAAAGACCTGCGTTCTGCCCGGTGGTTTGCCCCCGATGATCTAAGGTCCATGGGCCACCGCAGCCGCGCCATGCAAATGGGATGGTCAGGTGAGGATTGGGAGGGCAAACCGGTTATCGCGATCATAAACACATGGTCCGACCTGTCGCCCTGCCATCACCACCTGCGCGACCGGGCCGAATGGGTCAAGCGTGGTATCCTGCAAGCCGGGGGTACGCCTGCTGAACTGCCCGTGCATGACTTTGCCGAACAATTCCTCAAACCAACGTCCATGCTGTATCGCAATCTGGGCGCGATCGAAGTCGAAGAAACGCTGCGCAGCCACCCTGTGGACGGCGTCGTGCTGATGGGGGGCTGCGATAAATCAACGCCTGCGCTGGTCATGGGGGCCGTGTCGATGGGCTTGCCCATGATCTTTTTACCCGCTGGTGCCATGCTGCGCGGAAACTATGCAGGCCAAAAGCTGGGGTCCGGCACGGATGTCTGGAAATATTGGGACGAACGCCGCGCGGGCAACATAGGGGCCGCAGAATGGGAAGGCGTGCAAGGCGGGATCGCGCGATCCTATGGCACTTGCATGACGATGGGGACCGCATCGACAATGATGTCGATTGCCGAAGGGTTCGGCCTGACCTTGCCCGGTGCCTCGTCAATCCCGGCACCAGACGCCAGTCACAAGCGTATGGCAGCAGCCTGCGGCCGCCGGATAGTCGATATGGTGTGGGATGACCTGACCCCTGACAAGATTATCACCGCCAGTGCCACGCGCAACGCCGTGGCTGTCGCCATGGCCACGGGCTGTTCCACCAATGCCATCATCCATCTGATCGCAATGGCACGCCGCGCCAGTATCGACCTGACCCTCGATGATATTGACGCCATCGGGCGTACCACGCCTGTGATCGCCAATATTCGCCCCTCAGGCAATGAATACCTGATGGAGGATTTTTATTACGCTGGCGGTCTGCCCGCCTTGATGCGCGAGCTTGGCGACAAGCTGGATCTGTCAGTTACGACGGTGACGGGCAAAACGCTGGGTGACGACATAGAGGGGGCCAAAAATTTCAACGCCGATGTCATCCGGCCGTTGTCAAACCCTGTCTATTCCGAAGGCTCATTGGCTGTTCTGCGCGGCAACCTTGCGCCGGATGGGGCCGTCATCAAACCCGCGGCAATGGACCCGAAATTCCAGACACATACCGGCCCGGCGATCGTGGCCGACAGCTACGCCGACCTCAAGGACATCATCAACGACGAAACCTATCCCATGACGCCAGACAGTGTTCTGGTGCTGCGCAATGCAGGCCCCAAAGGGGGTCCGGGCATGCCAGAATGGGGGATGATCCCGATGCCAAAAGCGCTGTTGAAACAGGGCGTGCGCGATATGATGCGACTGTCGGATGCGCGAATGTCGGGCACGTCTTATGGGGCATGCATTTTACATGTCGCGCCAGAGGCCTTTGTGGGCGGGCCACTGGCCCTGATCAAAACAGGCGACATCATCGAAATGGATGTACCGAACCGCAGGCTGAATGTGCAGCTATCGGATGACGAGATGGCGCAGCGCCGTGCCGTTTGGGTGGCACCGGAACCACGTTTTGAACGCGGGTACGGCTGGATGTTTGCACGCCATATCCAGCAGGCCGACAAGGGATGCGATTTTGATTATCTGGAAACTGGTTTTGGCGCACCAGTGGGCGAACCCGAAATAAACTGACAGTGTCTGCTATTCTGGCATTCCAGCCAGTCGCAGACCCTCCAAATACCGGTTGCCAGCGTCATAATCGGCAAACAGGTTGCGTTCGCGGATCGCGCGGATCGAGTCTTGGGGATCAGCGGCAAGGGCCGCGCGCAGCGCCACCTGTGCGGCATCCATGTCGCCTGACAATGCATGGGCAGCGGCAAGCACACGGTGCAGCGTGGCATAGTCTGCACTGGTCTCAAGGCCCTCGTTGGCATGCGCAATCGCGCCCTGATCGTCTCCCGTCTGTAACGAGGCAAAAGCCAATCCGCCCTTGATCGCAAGGGCCCAGGGGCTGTGGCGACCAAAGGTCCACGCCTTGGTCAGGCATTCGACGGCTGTGCGATGATCGCCAATCCAGACATAGGCCCATCCACTGAGCGTCAGTGTCATGAAATCAAATGACGATTGGCGCAAAGCCTTGTCGATAATCTTGCGCAACGTCGCGGGGTCGCGCGCGTCCGCATAGGCCACAACGCCCAATGCCAGATGCAAGTGCGCATGATCAGCGGCAAGGGGCGCGGCAGCCGTGCACCATTTGGGGATGGATCGTGTATGCGGTGCGATAACCTTGTCATAGCCCATGACCGCCGCTGATAGATATGCGACCAACGCCAGCGTCAGCGCGGGCGCGGACAGCGGGTCTTTTTCAATGGCAGCACTGGAATAGGTCAATGCATCGGCAAATGCGTTCGGGTCCAGATGATCCAGCGCCAATTGCCCGCGCAATTCGCATTGATTTGAGCTCATCTGCAGCAGAGACAGCTTATCAAGGGTGCGCCGTTCGGCGTCAAACACGGCGGCGAGAACCCGCGCCACGACTGTTTCAGCAGACCTGTCTTGCCAATCAAAGGCATCGTCCATCGTCCCGTCTATCTTGTTGGACCACAGTTCTACCCCGCCCGGACCAACCAGCCGAATTTCCAAACGCAATCGCGCGCCGCTGACGCGCAAGCGCATCGTCAATACATAGGCGCGATCGCTCACGGCCCCTGTCGTGACTGACAGCCAGTGGGTCGCCCCAAGATACGTCAGCACATCCCCCGTCAGCGCATCCGCCAACTCGATCACCTCGGCCCGAACATCTGACGTTTGAACAGGTTGAATAACGATCTGCGGGCGATCTGCCTTAGCAGTCCCGTTGTATGGGGCGTGCGACGGGCTTCCACCCGTCCAGACCCGAATAGGTTTCGAAATGTTCTTGAGAAGCATTTCGCCTGCATCATCAAACGAGGGCCTTAACGTGCCATCAAGGCTGCCAAACACGGCGTCCGAGATGGCGATGGTTCCGGGACGCGCAAGCTCTTCCAGACGAGCGGCAACGTTCACACCATCCCCAAACACATCGTCATCATCCTCGATCACATCACCCAGATGCAGACCAAGACGCAGCAACATCTTGGGAGTGCCACGCGACATGTCTGCCGCCAACAGCTCTTGAATTTGCAGCGCACAGCTTGCCGCATCAGCCGCTGCGGAAAACAGGACGATCCACCCATCGCCCATACTTTTGACGACGCGACCACTGCGCGAGGCAACTGCAGGGCGAAACACCTCGGAACGCAAGCGTTTCAACGCACTCAGCGTCGCCTCGGTATTGTTGCCCATCAATTCGGAATAGCCCGCAACATCCGCAACAAGGACGGCGGCCAGACTGCGTTGCATTATGTACCTCCGGTGCCAAAAAGCTTTGGCCGAATTACCGTGCCTTAGCGTGACCAAATTTATGCAATGGCGCAAGTTCTAAGGCTGAAGAACGCCACAACGCAGGGCTGCACCCCTAAAACGGGTGTCAAAGCAGTACGGCACAGTGCCATTTGTTGCGCCAATCTCGGTTCGCACCTACAGTTCTGATGAATCCAAACAGAAGGCTGGCAGCCATGGCATCACTGGACTGGAAGCGCATTCAAAGCCGGTTGACGTCTCTTGGCTTTTCAGCCGGCGCAATCGACGGGGCAAGAGGACCAAAGACCGATGCCGCTGTGCGCGCTTTTCAGAAAAAACACCGATTGGTGCCAGATGGGATCGTTGGCAACAAGACATACCGCGCATTGTTCGGAACCAGCCCCGCGAATGCGATGTCGGTGATGACGGCAGCCCAGTTGATCGCGACGGCCTATGCGCTGAATCCAAGACAAACGACCCCTGCCGATAAGACACTGCAAGACACCCACCAGCTCGACGTCGTAAAACGCTGCACCGAACCAGGTGTCGAGGCATATATGTTGAGCAACGAATGCCTTTTGATCCCCGGCAGCAATTCGCTGGATGACTATTTGCGCTTCAACCTACGCATTTGGGGATTGGGCCGACGCAAGTTAAGCTTTCGCGAAGATGCCAAAAAACAATCCGTCGACACACGCACCAAGCTCGGCTTTTCGCGGACCATCTGGCATCAGGGGTTTCTACAGCACGCCAACAAGATTTTTAAATGGATCGGCGATGATCCAAACGACTGGCCCAAGATGATCATTGGTCATTCATTGGGCGCGGCTTCTGCGCAAATCCTGTCAAAAACATGGGCTGCCCCCGCGATTGGGTTCGCCGCACCGCGCCCCCGCAAATCGACAGGTAACGTCGTGCTGGACGAGTTGTCATTGTCGATTTGCCGCGACGATGACATCGTTTGCTTTTTGCCGAGCAATTTTCACCGCTTGGGGCAGACACGTACATTGCGCCACAACAAACCGAAACAGGGTCTGAACCACGATATGGACGCCTATATCGATGCATTGGACAACCGCGCACCCAACCTGAATATTCCCGCAATTTGGGATCCTTGAGACGCTGAGGACGCCCGTGTTGGTGGAGCAGTGAACCGCCCGCTGCGACGGCGACTTACTGTTCCAACTGCGCGCGTACAGCCAGTGCTGCAAACTCGAAATACCGCTGTTCGGACTGATCCGTATAGTCACGAAGCGCATCAAGGGTCTGCATCGCAGCGGGCCAGTCGTTGTGGCGGGTTTGCGCTTCAGCGATCCAGACATCCAAATAGGCGCGCGCCAAGACCATACCGGTCCCCAGATAGTCGTCACGAAGGCGCAGCAGATCCCCAAGGGCCGCAGAATCGCCGCTTAAGTCTGCAATCCGGGCCAATTGCATTCGGGCCTGCGCGCTCCACTGGGCGAACCCCATTTCGTCCGCGCCAACCAGCGCACGTTCGGCATGCACACGTGCCTGATCCAAATCATCCAGAAACAAGCATTTCGTCGCCGCAAACACATTCGCAAAAACAAGGCTCAACCCATTGTTATTTAGTTTGGCGATCTGCAATGCGTTTTGGCAGGCCTGATCTGCTTTGGCCTTTTGCCCCAGCAACGCACAAACCCAGCCAAGAAAGCTATTGGCAGTCAATTCAATATCCATGCCGGTGCGCAGCTGCAATTCAGCCTTCAGGTCATCATCGTGGGCCTCAAGTGCGGCCACGAGATGGGTATGCGCCTGTTCCAAAGTGCCCCGATACGCATGCGTCACGCCCAGCATGTATTGCCCGATCACGATCGATGCAGGACTGCTGGACGCCTCTATGGTCGTCGTCAGATCCACCGCCGCCTTCAGGCAATACTCAAGGTCGGCAACCATCAACTGCATGCTCCAAAGGCCCCATGTGGCATTCACGAGTTCTTCGGGATCCTGCAGGGACAGGCTTAGCGATTGCGTCTTGATATAGTAGTCGCGCACTTCCTTTGTCGGGATGCCGCGCAGCGCGATGAACTGCGCCGCGGTTTTTCTGTTCAGGGACAATTCATGCCGCAATCGTTTGTCCGAACTGGCTTGTTGTTCCGTCATTGCGATGGCTTCACGGTACTCTGAAATCGCCTCGCCATTGGCCGACACACCTGCGGCGCGATCCCCTGACCGCTCAAAATACGCAGCCGCACGATCATATGCGCCGCCTTGTTTGAAATGGCGCGCAACATCCCCGAATTGCACACGGCCTGAACCCCGCAACAGCGTTTCAGCGGCCTTGATGTGCATCGCTGGTCGGTCCCGCTTGGGAATGGTGCTGTAGATCGCTTCGGAAATGAGAATGTGATTGAACGTATAAGATGTGTCAGCGCCCCGTGTGTCCGCAAACAGGATGCCAGCATCGACCACGTCACGCATCATTTGATCATTTAGTGGTTTCGGTTTCAGACTGTACGTCAGTTGAGATCGCGAAAAACTGCGCCCAAACACGGCTGCACGTTGCAGCGATGCTATTGCCCCCGGCACAGCATCAATGCGCGCAAGAAGCAGGGGTAGCAACCGAACAGGTGTTTCGACATTGCCACTGGAATCAAGTTGTGACGCTGGAAGTGCGTCGCTTTCGTTCAGGTCCCTGCCTTTGGCATGCGAATATGCCATAGACCGCGCGAACTCTTCCAGAACCAGCGGATTACCCTCGGCCCGGTCAAGCACGTTCGAAATTGTCGCAGTGGTTGCCGGCACTTTGCCCAACAATCCACGCAAAAGCATTTCGGCGTTTTGTGGGCGCAACGGGTTCAGGGTGATCTGTTTGACCCTCGGGTCTTGCGTAATTGTCGCCGCTTGCGCGATCCGCGAAACGATCACGGCCAGCACCGGTACATGCGCTATGACGTCGAACAACTGCACAATCGCATCTGACGTCGTTTGATCAAACCATTGCGTGTCTTCAAACACCATCAGCATCGGCCGCTTTGCAGCCCGCGCTTGCGTGGCAAACACTTGCACCGCAGCCTCTTTGGTTGCGTCGGACACGTGGCCACTATCTGCAGGTGTCATTCCCAATAGCATCGCAAAATAGGGCGACATATCAGTTCCATCTGGACAGCGTTTCAAAAGCCATGCCGCCAGCGCATCACGCGTGACTGCACCCGATTGAAACGCGCCATCGCGAAACATTTGATCAAGGACAGGCGCAAATGTGGATTGCCTGTCACTGCGATGCCCTTGAAACACTTGAACGTCAAATCCCATGTTCAAAGCCTGTTCGGCCGCTTCCTGAACCAGCCTGGATTTTCCCTCGCCGGGGTTCCCCAACACGGCGATACTGCTGCCCTTGCCCAGCTTGGCCGCCTGTAATGCACTATGCAGTTCAACCATCTGCGTCGCGCGTCCGACGAATGGATTGTTGGTACTGGTCAGAAATGCGTTGTCGTGCAGTTGGGTCGGCGCGCGGCGCGGCACGATCGTCTTGATGCTGTCCTGTCCTGCAGCGGGTTCAAGCCGAATGGATGGCGACAACACCGCTTGCGCCCCTACATCGACTGAAATCGTTCCGGGCGAGGCGTGTCGGCTTGCTGTCTCCGCAGATCGCACAACAGCCCCCGACAGATCGAGCGGTGTGATGGTATCAGAACCTCCCCCAGAGATATGCGCCTGACCGTAGGCTATGCCGATCTGACAGCCTGTCCGGACGCTTTGGTTGCCAAGCGCTTGAATAATATCCTGGGCAACGAATGCCGCAGTATCAGGGTCAGAATCATGCCCCGTTGGATACCCAAAGCAGGCCAGGATATGATCGCCAAACCTGCGCAAGATCATGCCACCCTGGGCACCTACATGATGCTCAATCACCGCAAAGACGTCGGCGGCCGTATTTTGATAGTCCTCTGGGTCGTCTAGGTCGATATTGGCCACGACAGACAAGACGGTGACCATGCGTCGTTGCTGCGTTTGCCCGCCCAACGCGGTACCACCCCCAGCCGACCTGTTCTGTTCTGTCGTCGCCTCATCAAACAGCGCAAGTGTGTCCGGCGAAACCTGCGCCTTCAACTCTGCATCAAGTGCGTCACGACAAAGATCAAGCTGACGACGCGCCGAGGCTGAATCGCCATTTCGAAGATGATGTTGGATAAGTGCGCGATGCGCTGGCTCAAATGTTGACGCGATCCGCGTCAGATGCTGGGCGATGCGGCGGGTCTCGTCTTGCAGGTCCAGCTCAATGCTCTGAAGCAGTGCGGCGCGGCCCAATTCCAACACTTCGGCCTCAAGTGTTTGGCGCGTTGATTTCACCCACTCGCTGAATGGTTCGCTGCGAATGCGAAACGTATCCAGAAAAGGAGCCGCATAGAGATCAAGCAACGGCAGAATGCTCTGCGGCGTGCCACCTGCCAGATCAGGTTGGCGGAGCTGCCATATATCAACAGTGAAACCGGCAGGCTCTACAGAAATCCGATCCCCTTGGGTTACGATGCACTTGGCCAACTCTGGTCCTAATGCCCGGCGCAACACGGACATCTCTTGACGCAGGCTCGCGCGGGCTTGCTCTTCGGCGCTGAGCGGCCAAAGCAGGTCTGACAGCACCTCGCGAGAACAGGCCTCGCCATTGCGCTCAATCAGATAGCACAGCAGCGCCTCGGATTTGCGAGTGGGTAGCTGTACAGAATTGCCCTCGGCATCACCAAAAGCAGACCCGCCAAACAGCTTTACCTCAAGAACCATATTATCCAGCTTCAAGCCCGAACACATCGCATATCGCCATACGTGTATTCGGGGTTATACCCATTGCACTCGTCATTTCTTACGCATTTTTTGCAACCCAATCACGCACATAACTGCTAGCTTCTTTGAGATTGAAACTAACAATTCCAACTAAGACGTTTCGAAGAAAAATATAGTATTTTGGCGGGCGCAGTGGTGCTTGGCGTGACTATGCCCGCCAACAACAATGTCGACACCCTGTGCAAGAGAGCAAAAAAACATTCGTTCACACTAAAGTATTCGCAAAATGTAACAAGTCTGGTCGGTAGTACTGCGTGTTTTCCTGACGTGGGCAACGGGCATCGTAAATGCCCCTAGCCGTCTACCGCAAACAGGCGGAACAGCTGTGCCGCACCTGACTACGACCAAAAATCGAAAAATACAGGGACCAACCGATCCGTGAGTCGGCCCTGTGAAACGACTTTCAGACGTGGGTGTTCCGCAACTGCGCGACATGCGTAGTCTTTCCCCAAACCCGTTAGATTACCTCTTCCGGGACAACTTGGCGGCCACTCTGTGGCCGCCATTTTTTTTAACTATCCGAACCGGAAAACCCACAATTTAATCCGCTCTTTCTAGCGCTGCACGCTGCGCCAGAACGACATGCGTTGCGAGCGACAAAGTTCCTCACTGTGGCGGCTGCCAATCAGCGGGGCGTCAAAGGCGACTGTATCGCGATTTGTCGCCGCATTAGCTTTTAGAATGACGAAAGCGCACGCGCAGCCCGAGAAGAATGACAACGCGGATCGCGCCATTTTCTCGCACATGCGCAGAACGTGCTAATAGAAAGCCAACTCGCGACCAGCATGCAAGAAGAACTCCAGAACATCGCATGGACCTTTGAACGCATCGATCCGGGCGATCTGAATGCTTTGGCCAAAACGATCATCTCGGCGGGCAAAGTCTGGCTTGGCGGCGATCGTACCCGTCGCAGCGCCGCAGACTAGGCCCATTAGAAGTTGATCAAAGTGGTGCCTGACCCAGCGATCTTCCCGCAAGCGGGTGAAACCTTTGGCGAGCATTTTGCCGCGATGCACCCGGGTGATCTGGTGATATGCATTGCCCCGCGCCGCCGGATGGCAAACACAACGCCTGCCTTGCAGGAATTGCACCAAATTGGTGTGACATCCGCACTGATGACCGATGATGCGCGCAGGCTTAGCAGCCTATATCCCGTCTGCGCAACGTCGACGAAATCAACGAACGTGTGAAAGAAGCCTAAGCATGAGCTTTATCGATCACAGGTTGCGCATTGACTGCCAAAGGGTAAATGGGCACGTAGCCATTCCCATGCATGAATTGGATCAGGTAAAACATTCCGTCTTTAGAAATGCGGATTGGGCGTCTACTATAGTATGCACAACGATTGGATGACCGACATGCAAGACATCTTGCCGCCAGCTGCCCCAAACGGTGACGTGACAGCAGTCGCAGAATGGGTGGCAGATGTTTTGCGGGATCGTATCATAAAAGGTGCCCTGCCCGCTGGCGCACGCATTGTGGAACGCAAGTTGTCTGCTGAACTGGATGTGTCCCGCACTCCAGTCCGCGAAGCCCTAAAGCTGCTGCATGCGGATAGCCTGATCGAGATTTCGCGCAACAAGGGGGCGCAGGTCACAACCTACTCAGCGCGGCAAACCCTGGAGCTGTTCGACGTTATCGCTTCGTTGGAAAGCCTTGCTGCAGAGCGGTTGGCAGAAAGGATCACCAAAGATCAGCTCGACGCCTTGGAGCATTTGCACGCGGCCATGCTGGCCCAGTACCACGCGGGCGAGGCTGACACATACTTTGACATCAACTCTGAAATTCACGACACCATACTTGCGACCTGCGGCAACCCTGTCTTGCAACAAATGCATACGAAAATGATGGCGCGGGCGCGTCGCGGTCGTTTCATGGCGATCATGGACCCGGATCGCCTGACCACTGCTGTTCAAGAACACGAGCAACTCATGACAGCATTCCGAACCCAAAATGCCGAGGCCGCGCGGCAAGTATGGCGCGAACACCTGCTGAATACGGGTCAGAGTGTGACGGATGTTCTGCGCAGCCAAGAGCTAGGCTGAGGCCCGTTTCCACAGATTTTCAGCGACTGTTTGGGCGTCTGAGATGACGGCGGCCATATCGACGCGCGTTGGATTGCGGTCTTTCACCAGCCACTCCCCTGCAACCATCACATCCGTGACATTCGCGGCTGACCCTGAATGAACAACGATCCCGTAGCCATCAATCACAGGTCGTAGGTTCGGCGCATGCGGATCAAGCAAGATGATATCTGCGGGCGATCCTACTGAAAGGGTCCCTGACCCCGCATGTCCCTTCAATGCGCGCGCGGCGTCGATTGTTCCCCACCCAAACACCGTTTTGGCGTCCAGTACAAATTCCATATCTGCCCGCCAACGCGCGGCTGCAATCGACATCCGCATCGCCTCGAACATGTCGGCAGATTTGGTGTCCGTACAAAGCGTGATCTGCGCGCCGGCGTCCCGCAGCGCCAAAATCGGGGCGGCGGCCCCGAAGGCCGCGTTTCCAATCGGTGCATGGTTGACCACAACACCCGCTTGCCCAATCCGGCGCACATCCGCATCATCCAGAAAGATGCAATGGGCCGCGACAAGATCAGGGGACAAAAGGCCCACGTCATCCAGCAATTCTGCGGGCGACAGCCCCTCACGCAACCGGACTTGCGCAACCTCCATACTGGACTGTGAAAGATGAGTGTGCACCTGTTTGCCCGTCTTTGCAGATAGGTCGGCAAAGGTCTGCAGCATCTGGCGTGAACAGGTGTCGGGGGCATGGGGGGCAAGGATTGTGCTGATGCGATCACTGCCTTTGGCGTCCCATGTATCGATCAGTTCGAGCGCCGCGCCCAAGGTGGCTTCACCCAGTTTTGGATCATGCACAAATTCACCGTTGGCCAAGGCCGCGGTGTCCGCGTCCATCACCCTGCCACCGATCATCGCGCGCAGCCCAAAGGCATCTGCCGCGCGGGCCAGCGCATCGGGCATACGGTAATAGTCAACAATCGTTGTCGCCCCTGCGCAAAGCATTTCCATCACACCAAGCCGGGCAAGAATCTGGGTTTCTTCCTCGGACAGCCAATGCCCTTGCGGCACACCCGGCGTATAAGCCGGCGCAAAGCCCAGATCCTCGACCATGCCGCGCACGCTCATCAAGGGTGAATGGTTGTGGGTATTGATCAATCCGGGCAAACACAAAGCGCCTCGACCATCGACGACGACCTCTCCCAGTTCGGGTTGCACGTTTCGTGCGGCGATTTTTCCATCCCGAATGGTCACAGACCCTTGCGAAACGAATCCCTCAATCGGGCACAAAAGCGCCACGTTTTGCAAATGGCATGCCATTTCTGTTTTCATTGCGCACATTCCTTGGGCGTAAGTTCATAAAAGCTGCGGACTATTCGGTCATTGGAAAATAACAGCCAAAAGTTGGCCCGTTTCCATCGTCATCCATCCCCAATTCAGACACTGCTGTCAAATGGAATGCCATTTTACCCACCGCAAGAGTGGGCTTACCCTGACAGAGGATGAATACCTATGACACAGATACTCGGACGGGGTTTGACCCGTCGTAAGCTATTGAAAAAATCCGCATATGCGGCGATTGGAACGCTTGCAGCGCCCTCTATCCTGCGCGCGCAATCAAGCGAGCTGGTCATCGGCTGTGCGGGCTCTCACACCGCTTGGATGGAGTCGATCGTTACCCCTCACATGAAAGCCACGATTGGCGCGGATATCATCTTTGAAGGTACGAAATCATCCGTAAACCTTGAGAAAATGTCGTCCAACAAGGACGCGCCCTATCTCTCCGTCGTCCAAATGGATGACCCTGTGATGATCCAAGCGGTCGAAGCCGACCTGCTGACACCGATCACGCCAGACGCGGTTCCAAACATGACGGACTTGCGCCCCGACGCGACACACATGGACGGCATGTGGTGCAACTATGTGCAGCCTTGGGCTGGCATCGCCTACAATACAGACAAGACCGACGGCGTCCCTTCTTGGACTGCGCTTTGGGATCCAGCAAATGCCGGACAGATTGTCATTCCGTCGCTGCAAAACACCGAAGGCATGTGGACATTGATGTCGGCAGCGATGCTGGGATCCGGCTTGCCCTTTGCACAAGCGCAATATGAGATCGACGCGGCTTTCGCCAAACTTGAAGAGCTAAAGCCCAACCTGCTGACCGTCTACACCACAATGAGCCAAGCGTTTAACCTGCTTGAACAAGGCGAGATTTCCATGCTCTCGGGTAATTTCTCGTCCTACACTCTGCCGCGCAAAGCCCAAGGGGTGCCCGTAGATCTTGCCGCGCCTGCAGAAGGCATTTTTGCCATGCCGTCAGGGATTTGTCTGGTCAAAGGCGGTCCAAACCCAGAACTGGCACAAGCCTACGTCAACGAAATGCTCGGCCCAGTGATGCAAGCGGCGGTTGCCGATTTCGCCTCTTCCGTTCCGGCCAATACAACCGTCACTGCCGGTGCGGTCGTGCCGGACGGCGTGCCGATCTATGCACCAGATTGGAGCTTCGTCGCTGCGAACCGCGCGGCGTGGATCGACCGCTTTGACAAGCTGATGGCGATCTAAGCACATGCAACCAAAGACCACTGAACAGGACCAAAAATCGCATCGCTATCTCGATGTGGTGGGCGTCACTAAGTCATTCAAAGGCACCGTGGTCATGGATCAGATGAACTTTCGGGTGGCCAAGGGAGAGCTCGTCTCGCTCCTTGGCCCCTCGGGCTGCGGCAAGACCACATTGCTGCGCATTATCGCAGGCCTGTTAGAAGCGAATACAGGCGATATCGTATTGGGCGGGCGCAACGTATCATCGCTTCCGGCGCACAAGCGCAACATATCAGTGGTCTTTCAGAACTACGCTTTGTTCCCACACCTCACCGTTGCCGAAAACGTCGCCTTTGGCCTGCGCGCACGTGGCATGTCCAGCGCGGACGTCAAAGCACCTGTCGCCGACGTGTTAGCACTTGTCCGCATGGACAGCTTTGCTGACCGTCCCGTCTCCGCCCTGTCAGGCGGCCAGCAGCAGCGCGTCGCAGTCGCACGCGCGCTTGTCGTTTCGCCCGACTTGTTATTGCTGGATGAGCCCTTCTCTGCCCTTGATCGCAAACTCCGCGAGACCATGCAGATCGAATTGAAAGCACTGCTGCGCAGTCGCGGCATCACTGCAATTTTTGTCACCCATGATCAGGAAGAAGCGATGGGGGTCTCTGACCGGATCGCGGTCATGAGCAACGGAAAAATCGAACAATTTGCCGAGCCGTCCGTCCTGTATGCCCAACCGGCCTCGCCGTTTGTGATGGATTTTGTTGGGCTTTCGACGCGGATGTCCGGTCGCGTGACCGCACAGGCCGACGGCATTGCGACTGTTGAAACAGGCGTTGGTGCCGTGCGCGCACATGCCGGGTACACCGTTGGAACGATGGTGCAAGTGGGCGTCCGCCCTGAACTTATCACACCAGACCCAAGCGCCGAGATGAACCAGATCAAGGTCCAGCTCAATGATGTCATGACACTTGGATCAAAGACGGTTCTTCACGGAATCTCCAGTGGCGAGGATAAATTCCTGTGTGAATTGTCCGGCATCCGGACAGGCTATGCACGTGGCGAAACTGTCACTTGGGGATGGGCCGTCGCGGACACGCTGATCCACGAGGTCGCCGCGTGAACGCGCGCTCTGACCGCATTGCCCTTCTGGCAGTGCCGGGGCTGGCATTTCTCGCAGTCATCTATGCGCTCCCGCTCTTGTTGCTGCTGTTCAAAAGCATCCAAGGCGTGGACGGGCTGACGCTGGTCACCTACATTGACTTTTTCAGCGATGAGTTTAACCGCACCGTTCTATGGCGCACCTTGCGCGTGGCCCTTTTGACCACCTTGCTCGCACTGGTCATTGCCTATCCCACAGCCTTTGCCATGGCGCGTGCCAAGGGCATTTGGCTGACCGTTTTTCTGGTCGCCCTTGTGCTGCCCATGTCGCTAGGTGTGATCGTCAAAGCCTTTGCATGGTCGATCCTGTTCCGGTCAAACGGGTTTATCAACACCACATTGCAGACCCTTGGTATCACGGATGAACCTGTGCGAATGCTGTTCACGGAAACGGCTCTCGTCATTGGGGCGGCGAACGTTTTTCTGCCCTTCATGGTGCTGCCGATCTATTCGGTCATTCGACAACTGAACAGCTCCCTGCCCGAGGCCGCCTCTTCGCTGGGCGCAACTCCCTGGTTCCGATTTACACGCGTTACCTTGCCGCTTTCTTTGCCGGGTGTTGTGGCGGGATCAGCGTTCACATTTTCACTGGCCATTTCAATGTATGTGATCCCATCGCTGATCGTCGGTGAGCGGCAACAAACCCTGTCAATGCTGATCGCACGCTCGTTCCTTTATCTTCGCAATGAGCCGCTTGGGTCCACAATCTCGGCCGTTCTTCTCGTGATTGCGATTTTCGTGGTCCTGTTCTCCAGTTGGCTCGCAGGCCGTCTAGGAGCGCGCCAATGACCCAAACTGACCGCATCACGATCTTCTTTGCATGGGCCGTTGGCATCGGGTGCATCATCTTCCTGATGTTGCCCATCGTCATCACGGTTGCCACCTCTTTCACATCCTCTGCCGTCTATACGCTACCGCCCCCCGAATGGTCGCTGCGGTGGTACAAATCCCTTGAACGGCGCAGCGGCCTTTGGGATGCAGTTCAGCTCTCGCTTAATCTCGCGCTGATCTCGACAGCTATTTCGATGGTTCTGGGCACGATGGCCGCCATCGCAGTGGCGCGGGGCGACTTTCGTGGCAAGCAAGCGATTGCGACCTTTACCGTCTCGCCTTTGATGATGCCCGGCCTTGTTGTCGGTGTCGCCATGTTGCAATTCTTTCGCGAGATCGGCCTGCGCGACGCCTATTGGTCGCTGCTTTTGGCGCATGTGGTGATTACGCTGCCTTTTGTGATGCGTACCTTGTTGGCCTCTATGGGGGCGTTTGATTTCTCGCTGATCGATGCCGCGCGCACACTTGGCATGAGCTATCCCCGCGCAATCCTCAAGGTTCTGATCCCCAACCTTGCGCCTGCCTATCTGACCGGTGGTCTGTTCGCCTTTCTGGCCTCCATGGACAACTACCCGATCTCAATTTTCCTCACCGACGCGCGCAACAAAACCCTCCCGATAAAAATGCTGCAATACCTTGAAGAACAGCCCGACCCATCCCTCGCCGCGATGTCGTCAGGGCTGATCCTGATGGCCATTGTTGTTCTTGTTGTGGCGTCCCGCACAGTTGGCCTGAACAGGATGATCGACACATGACAGAACGGCGCGATTTCAAAGGGTATTTCGGGGCCGAGCCTGCTCCAAATTGGGCCAATGCCGCGCGACTGGCCGTCTCATTCGTCGTAAATGTCGAAGAAGGCGCGGAGCTGTCTATCGCAGATGGTGATGAACGCAACGAAAGCACCTATGAAATCCGTGAAGAGATCGTCGGCCACCCCGATCCTTGCATGGAAACCCATTTCACCTACGGCACCCGGCAAGGCTATGCGCGCATTGCGGATGCCTTTGATGCAGTTGGCGCAAAAGTCACGTTTTCCACCTGTGGCCGTGCGGCAGAACGTTCGCCATGGTTGTTGCAAAACGCAGTGTCACGGGGACACGAAGTGTCCTGTCACGGATGGCGCTGGGAACGGCAGGCCGAGATGGGCCGCGCAGAAGAAGCCGCCATGATCGCGCGGACACATCGTGCGATTGAAACAGCTTGCGGTGTGGCTCCTGTTGGTTGGCACACACGATCTGCGCCATCCGTGAACACCCGTGATCTGCTGATAGAACATGGCGGTTTTGTCTATGACAGTGACGTCTACGACGATGACATTCCGCGGATGCACGACGCATCCCACGTCATTCTACCCTATGCCTTTGATACCAACGACATGCGGTTCTCTCCGGGCGGAGGGTTTGTCCAGCACCGTGACTTTTCCGACTACGTGATTGGTGCGTTTGACCGACTTTATGCCGAAGGAGCCACGGTGACGCGCATGATGTCAATCGGTCTGCACCTGCGCCTGATTGGACGGCCCGGCAGGATCAAAGGGCTTGAGGACGTGCTCGCCCATATCAGCTCCAAACCTGATGTATGGATCGCCCCAAGGCGTCAAATTGCAGCCCATTGGAAAGCAATACAGGCATGAAAATCCTTCTTCTCAATCCAAACATGACGCAAGCCATGACCGACAATATGGCCGCTATCGCTCGTGCTGCAGTAGGTGAGACGGTAGAAATCGTTCCCGTCACAGCCACCAAGGGTTTCCCCTACATCGCCAGCCGCGCCGAGGCACAGATCGCAGGTGGGCTGGTGCTTGAGATGATTGCCGAACACGGAACTGACGTGGATGCTGTGGTGATTGCAGCCTTTGGCGATCCCGGCTTGGTCGGCGCGCGCGAGCTGTTTGATGTACCGGTTGTGGGCATGGCCGAGGCTGCTGTCATGACTGCCGCACTGCTGGGCGAGAGCTTTGCCGTTGTGACGTTTTCGCCGCTGATGCGGCGGTGGTATGCAGAATGTGTCAGCGCCACGGGTCTGAAGGACCGTTTCAAAGGCGTGTATACGCCCAACGACACGCCCGCCAAACTTGGTAATATCCAGACCGATGTGCGCGATGACCTCATCTCTTTGGCGACGACGGCAGCCACGCAGCATCATGCGGATGTGATCATTCTGGGCGGTGCGCCCTTGGCCGGGATGGTCCCCGATATTGCGGCACACGTGCCTGCGATCCTTGTCGATCCGATCACCGCTGCCGTTTTGCAAGCTATGACGCTAGCGCAGATGCGGCCACGGTCCGCGACGCCCAACCGCGCGAACAAGCCTGCCGCCAAGACATCCAAAGGGCTCGCTGCACCACTTGCCAAGGCCATTCAACACGAAGGATTCACAGGGTGACCTACGATCTTATCATTCGCGGTGGCCGCGTCGTGACCGGCGCAGAGGTCGTTGAATGCGATATCGGCATTCGTGACGGACAGATTGCGGCCCTTGGGCACGACCTTGGCCCGACCACAGACATGATCGACGCTGCCGGCCTGATTGCCCTTCCCGGCGGGATCGACAGCCACGTTCATATCTCGCAACCCTCTGGTCCGGGCATTGAGATGGCGGATGATTTCGCCAGCGCCACCCGCTCTGCCGCATGCGGCGGGAACACGACTGTCATGCCGTTTTGCCTGCCCGAAGAAGGGGCATCCCTCAGACAAGCCGTAAACGCGTACCACGCCAAGGCTGACGGGCAGTGCCACATTGATGTGTCGTTCCATCTGATCATCAAGGACACGGACGCCCAGACCCTTGGTCAGGACCTGCCGGCTTTGTTCGAGGCGGGTTACACCAGCTTTAAGGTCTTCATGACCTACGCCGGTCTGGCGCTGTCGGATCGCGAAATCCTTGAGGTTATGGATGTTGCCAAAACCCATAACGCCATGGTCATGGTCCACGCCGAAAACGAGGACGCGATTGAATTCCTGCGCGACAAGGCAGAGGCAACCGGCAATATCGAACCGGTAAACCACGCACGCACGCGCCCTGTCCCGGTCGAGCGCGAAGCGACGCACCGCGCCATTTCGCTGGCCGAGATTGCAGGCGTTCCCCTGACGATTGTGCACGTCTCTAACGGTGCCGCACTTGAAGAAATCACGCGCGCCAGACGTCGCGGCACAAAGGTGTTCGCCGAAACCTGCCCGCAATACATCACCCTTTCAGCAGATGATCTGGACCGCGCCGGGTTCGAGGGCGCGAAATATGTCTGCTCTCCACCGCCGCGTGACAGCGACGAACAGGCCGCGATCTGGGCAGGTTTGGAGCAAGGCGATTTTGATCTGTTCTCCTCCGATCACTGCCCCTTCCGCTTTGCAGACAACGCAGGCAAGGACGCCCCCGGCGCGCGGGCCAGCTTTCGCAACATCCCCAATGGCATACCGGGTGTGGAAACACGCCTGCCGATCCTGTTTTCCGAAGGTGTGATGAAGGGCCGTATTTCGTTGCCCCGGTTCGCCGCCATCACGGCGACCAACCACGCGCAACTGTATGGGCTCGCACCGCGCAAGGGGGCCATCGCCGTCGGTTCGGACGCGGACATCACCCTTTGGGACCCGACGCTGACAAAAGAGATCCGGCAGGCCGATCTGCATCACGGATCAGATTACACACCCTGGGAAGGGTTTAACGTCACCGGCTGGCCCGTACGCACAATCTTGCGCGGGCAAACCGTGGCCAAGGATGGCGAGATCGTCGGTGCAGCCTGTGGCGATTACCTGCCCCGATCAACACCGGAGCTGATGCTATGACCATATTTCCACGCCTGATGGGCAAGCGTGTCGGCATGCTGACGCCGTCGTCCAATACAGTCCTCGAACCCTATACATCTGCCATGTTTGCCCCCTTTGGTGACGAGGCTTCGGCGCACTTTGGCCGCTTCCGCGTTGTTGAAATCTCGATGTCGAACGCAAGCCAAGGCTAGTTTACCGACGCCCCCGTTCTTGAGGCCGCAAAGTCGCTGGCCGAGGCGAAAGTTGATTTGATCGCATGGAACGGCACCTCAGCCAGCTGGCTTGGCCTTGAGAAAGACCGCGCGCTTTGCGCAATGATCGAGGCAGAAACCGGCATCAAGGCCACCTCGACCAGTCTGGCCTATGACAGGTTGTTTCAGGGAATTGGCCTTAAGACACTGGGTTTGGTCACGCCCTATCTGAGCGAAGTCCAAGACCTGATCATTGCGCAATACGCGTCCCTTGGCATCACCGTGACGGCAGACGCGCGGCTGGAGGAAAAGGTCAACCACGCCTTTGCCACCTATGGCGTTGATCAGATCGCGCAGATGATCCGCGACGTCGCAAACAGCAAGCCCGAGGCCATCTCAATCCTGTGCACCAATTTCAGAGGTGCACCGCAAGCTGCAGCCCTTGAGGCAGAGACAGGCATACAAATCCTCGATTCAGTTTCTGTAACGGCCGCCCACTGCATGCGTGAACTGGGGCTTGATCCCGCCCGTGTGACCGAATGGGGTTCCGTTTTTCAGACATTTTCCGACCTCCCTTAACCCTCCCAACACAGAGAGAAACAATGAAACTAAATCATATTCTAAGCGCAATCGCCCTATGCGGTCTGGCCCTGCCTGCCACCGCTGAAACCACCATGCGTGTCATGGGCCAGCCCGCTGCCACAGGGCTTATCCAAAAGAACGTCGAAGGCCCGTTTTTTGCTGATTTCGCGGCCAGCACCGGGCTTGATATCAAGGCAGAGTTTCAGCCCGCTGACGTGACCGGCATCAAAGATACAGAACAACTGCGCGTTCTCAAAAGTGGCCTGTTCGACATCATCTCCCTGCGTCTGAGCCAAGTATCACGGGACGAGCCCACCATTCTGGGTCTCGACCTTGTTGGTCTGAACCCTGACTATGAATCGGGCAAGAAAACCGTTGCGGCCTTCAAGCCCGTGGTTGATGCGCGCCTTCAGGAACAGTTCAACACCAAGCTGCTGGGCGTTTGGCCCTTTGGCCCTCAGGTCCTGTTCTGCAAGCCGGAAATCTCGTCACTTGCCGACCTCAAGGGCCTGAAAGTGCGGGTTTATGACCAGAACCTTGCCAATTTCGTCTCGCTTGTGGGGGGCACACCTGTACCGTTGTCGTTTGGGGATGTTCAGCAATCGCTGGCACGCGGCGTTGTGGATTGTGCGATCACGGGCCCATCCTCTGCCAACTCAGCGGGCTGGCCTGAGGTCACATCCTACATGATGCCCATCGCGTTCCAGCTTGCCATGAACGGTTACGGCATGAACCTCGACAAATGGAATGCTCTTTCGTCCGAAGATCAGGGCAAAATGCAAGCCGCCTTTGACACGCTGACAGATGATATCTGGGCCTATTCCGAAGAGCTCTTTGTGGATGCGGTCAAATGCAACGTTGGTCAGCAACCTTGCGAGACGGGCACGCTCTATGATCTGACACTGGTCGAAGCGACAGAGGCGGACAAGGCGCTGATTGGGACTGCCGTGACGGATGTGTCCTTCCCCGCGTGGAAAGAGATCTGCGACGCAACCAACCCTGCCTGCTCCTCCTCCTGGATGGAAACTGTGGGCGTCGACAAAGACTTTTAAGTCAAACATCGGGGGCGGCTGATGTCGCCCCCAAACCGCATTGGACAGAGGATCGGAAATGGAATTTATCGCCACATGGATCAGCCGGATATTTGGCTGGTCGCTCTTGTTCCTATCCGCCTTTGTTGCGCTGGAAACGGTGATGCGGAAAGTATTCAACACGTCGCTGCAAGGCGCGGACGAATTGGGCGGCTATGTTCTTGCCTTTGGATCGTCTTTGGCCTTCGTGGTCACTCTGGCTGAGCGCGCGCATATCCGCATCGATGTGCTGCACCGCAAATTTCCAGTCCGGGCGCAATCCTTGATTGACTGGCTTGCCGCCCTGTCGATGGCCGTTTTGGGCTGTTTTCTGCTTTATGTCGGTTGGTTCGTGATCAAAGACACGTTGGCCTATGGGTCCACAGCAGCGACCCCCTGGGCCACGCCGCTGATTTGGCCACAAGCGGCATGGTACGGCGCACTTTCCGTCTTTTCCATCGCTGCGATTGTCTTGTCAGGCCGGGCGTCATGGCTGTTCTACAAAGGCGACCACAGAACGCTGGCCGCAGAATTCAATCCTAAGGGTGCCGCCGATGAATTGGCGGAAGAGCTCCGGGAACTCGCCAAACGCAAAGGCACGTCACTATGACAATCGTAGACATCAGCATCGGCTTCATCGTGATGATGGGCCTCTTGCTTATCGGGTTTCCGGTCGCGATCGTGATGGTCGCGATGGGGGTCGTGGGCGGCATGCTGCTTTATGGTCCGGTCCTCATGCAAAGCATGGGGCCTGTCCTTTGGGGTGTGCAAAACGAAAATGTCCTGACCGCAATCCCGCTGTTTATTCTGTTGGGCGAATTGCTTTTGCGCTCTGGCATCGCCGATCGAATGTATGGCACGCTGGCTCTATGGCTTGGCAGGTTGCCGGGCGGCTTGCTGCATACCAATATCGGATGTTGCGCACTGTTCGCCGCCACATCGGGATCGTCCGTCGCGACAGCCGCGACAGTCGGTACCGTCGCCCTTCCCTCGCTGAACGAGAGGAATTACTCATCATCCCGTGCGTTGGGGTCACTGGCTGCAGGCGGCACTTTGGGCATTCTGATACCGCCCTCAGTGAACCTGCTGGTTTATGGCTCGCTCGCCAATGTATCCGTCGGACAGTTGTTCATCGCGGGGATCATTCCCGGCATCCTGCTGACCGTGTCCTTTATGGTGCTGATTGCGTTGCAGCACTATTGGAAGCCTGACGATGTGTCCCAACCCTTGCAGGTCAGCCGCGCCGAGCGGATCCATGCCTTGCGCCATCTGATCCCGCCTGCCGTGGTGTTTCTGATAATCATGGGCTCGATCTATATGGGCATCGCCACCCCCACAGAAAGCGCCGCACTGGCTGTGATGGCAGCGCTTGTATTCGTGTGGCGCGAGGGCCGCCTGACCTTTGCATTCCTCGACATGTGTTTCCGCCAGACGGCCAAGACAACGGGCATGATCCTTCTGATCATCGCGGCGGCCTTTACGCTGAACGTCACCTTGGCCCTGGGTGGCATCACCAACGCGATGAGCAGTTGGGTCGAGGGTTTGGGCCTGACCGCAACCAGTCTGTTGTTTGCGCTTATGCTGTTCTATCTGATCCTCGGGATGTTCATGGATGTGCTGTCGATGCAGGTCCTGACGATCCCGATTGCGGTGCCGATTATCGTGGCCGCAGGCATTGACCCGATCTGGTTTGGTATCTTTGTTGTCTTGATGAGCGAACTTGGCATGATCACGCCACCTGTCGGTATGAACCTTTACGTGGTCCAAGGCGTGCGCAGCGACAAAGGTCCGTTTATGGACGTGATCGTCGGTGCCCTGCCCTATGCCGCGATCATGCTGTTGTTTGCGACCATGTTGATCTTTTGGCCAAGCATTGTGATGTGGCTGCCAAGCAGTCTCGCCGGATGAGCACTTGGCAATCAGACATCACCGCCTTGCTGGACGCATACGCAGAGGGGCGCGTCACACCGGTACAGGCTGTCGAGGGCATGCTGTCACGCATCCATGCATTGAACCCGGTGCTCAATGCCTACACGAGCCTGAACGAGACGGTCATGGCAGAGGCGGCAGCATCAACCGCACGCTGGCAATCAGGCACACCAAAGGGACAGCTTGATGGTGTGCCGCTGATCATCAAGGACAACCTTGTCACAGCCGGTATGCCCGCGGCGTGGGGCAATGCACATCTGGCCAGCCAAATCTCGGACCATGATGAGGTACCAATTGCGCGGTTGCGCGCAGCGGGGGCCATCTTTTTGGGCAAGGGCAACACACCAGAGTTCGCCATTGAGGGCTACACCGACAATCTAACCTATGGTGTCACACGCAACCCCTTCGATCCTGCACTGACCCCCGGAGGTTCATCCGGCGGAGTGGTCGCGGCTGTAGCGGCCGGGCTTGCCTATGCCGGGATCGGAACTGACGGAGGCGGATCAATCCGCAGACCAGCCGGATACACCGGACTTTTCGGGCTGAAACCGGGCATTGGCCATGTGCCGCGTGGTGGTGGTCTGCCGCAGGTCTTGCTGGATTTCGAAGTCGTCGGACCCATTGCCCGGAGCCCCCGCGATCTTGTTTTGCTTGACGGTGTCATGGCGGGGCACGTCGAGACATCAGGTGCGCAACGGCCCCTGAATATTCTGGCCATTGAGACGCTTGACGACGCACCGTGTGATCCGGCAATCCGTCAGGCCTTTGCGTCAACCTGTGCCCTGTTTTCCGCACAGTCTCATGAGGTTACTCAGGCCTCAATGCCCTTGGATCTGGCACCCTTGAATGCAGTATGGACCGACATCGGAGCAATAGGTTTGGCTGCTTTTCTGGCCGATACCCCGTCGGTACGCGACAGCGCCAATCCAAAATATCGCCAGATCGCCAACATCGGCGCAAGCAAGACCGGGACAGACCTTTATCGCATCCTCGACCTAGTCTTCAAATTGCGCAACGAAAGCGCGAAACTCTTTACAGAATTCGACGCGATCCTGATGCCCACCGCCGCCGCCAACCCGTGGCCTGCGGCAGAACCTTTTCCAACCACCATCGATGGGCACCCCGTGGGGCCGCGCGGCCATGCGATCTATACAGGCTGGGTCAACGCGGCGGCCCTGCCTGCAATCGCATTCCCTGCCCCATCCAAAGCCATGCCAATCGGGATGCAATTGATCGGGCCAATGGGCTCTGAACACATGCTTATGGGCTGTGTCGATACCTGTACAGATGCATTTATTTGGCCTGATATCGCTATGCGCCAAGCGTAACTGACACCGACCCAATGCCGTCTATCCAACCTTCGACCAATGTACCCTTGGGATAGTAGACAAGCGGGTGCAACGATCCTGTGATAACGATATGACCGCGTTGCAACCCGCCGCAATGGTCCCCGATCTGGCGGGCAAAGCCGATAAATGTCTCAAGCGCAGACCCACCGGGGACGGATGTCTGACCGTCAAGTAGTATGTCCGCACCAGCCTGCATTCGGGCCTCAACATGGCCAAAGTCAGACCCTGACCAATCCGTTGCTGCGGCCCCGACAACCAAGCCCGCATTGATCTGATTATCCGTCAGCTTGACGAACTCATCCTCTGCGAATGGGCCTTGCACCCGCGTATCCACCAGTTCGATCACAGCAACCGGGCGCAGCAATGTACTTAATTCAGCAAGCGTCAAACTGCCCGGATCGGCCGGGCAATCCCCGACAATCTCCAAGCCAACTTCCAGTTCGATCCCGACCATATCAGTCACGGCAACCTGTGCACCCGAACGGACAATATCGGCAGCGAAAATCGGGGCCATTATTGGGATCGCTTCGCCTTTGCGGGCCGTCTTGAAACCACCAACCGGCCCGACCCGTTGGGCAACGCCAGCTTGTATTTGATACGTCTCATCACGCGTCGAAGGTTTATTGACAGACGGCGTAAACCGTCCGGACGTTGCGCGGGCTGCGACCAACCCGTCCACCCAAATGTCTACCAGGTCATCTGCCATCATATTCCTGCTCTTTTGGTAAACGCGGCAAGCCGCTTGTTCCAAAAACATCCGCGGTGTTCGGAACAATCAATGGGATCAAGTTCACTTTGGGCGCATCTAAACTGCGTCTGCAACATGGCGATGCCCGACAAGCGTTCGCAGGATGTTGATCGCCCCATGGGTGCCGTCAATCAGTGGCACGGGACTTGTTGGCGCGAGCTTGGCGGCCATGCCTGCCAGCGGACCTCCGCCCATCACGACGCAGGATGCGCCACGTTCATGCATGTTTTCGCACAATCGGCCCAGCTCGTTTACATAACGGTCCTGGACCGTGCCCGGATCACCGAAGTCATCTGTCTCTACCGCCAATGTCCCAAGAAGTTTTGGGCCCAGCCCTGCCTCTTCCGCTTTGGCCTGCAACGCCGGAACGAGGCTTGGCCCAAAAGTGACAATGCCGAAGTTGCCTCCGACCGCGCTGGCGATGGAAAAAGCCGCCGCCGCAATGCCAATCACCGGGATATCCGGGCGCAAGAGCCGCACGCCCTCAGCCCCGGTGTTGCCGAAAGAGGCCAACACGATACCGTCGCAATCGCCTTCATAGGCTTTGACCGTCTCAAGCACCGCGCGGCTTGCATGCTCCGCATCTGCATCTGTCACGATCAGCTCCGGGCCAAAGGTCGGACAGAGCGTGGTAAACCTGTCTCCGGGCCGGGCTGCGGCATCCGCGGCTGCTTTAATACGGGCGGTGACGCCCTTGGACGTATTCGGGTTGATGATCAGCAGCCGCATTACAGAATTACCGAAGGGAGCCAGAGGGAAATTGCCGGAAAGAGGTTGATGAGCACCAAGGCCACCAGCATTGCACCAATGAACATCATCATGGAAGGGATGATCTTGGCGATAGATATCTTTGCAATGGCGCAGGTGATCAACACGACCGAGGCCACAGGCGGCGTTTGTTGCCCAATCCCAAGGTTGATCGTCAGGATCAGCCCGAAATGCACACGATCGATCCCAAGCTGATCGGCCAGTGGCAAAAAGATCGGAACCAGCATCAAGATTGCAGGCGTGCCGTGAATGATCGTGCCTGCCAGCAGGAAGAAGATGTTGATGACAATCAAAATGACCCAGTAATTGTCCGATAGTCCCAGAATGCCTTGGGCAATGTCCTGCGGTATGCGCTGGTTCGTCAGGTACCACCCCAGCAACGTCGACGTCGCCACAATGAACATCAGCATGGCCGAGCGTTTGCCCGCGACGCGCAATGTGTCGATCAAGGTGCCAAGGCGCACCGTGCGGTAAACAACCGTCGCAAGGACAATGGACCAAAAGGCCGCGATGGCCCCGGCCTCTGTCGCGGTAAAGATACCCCCGAGGATTCCCGCCAGAACAAGGATCGGCAGCGTGAGCGGAATGGCCGCGTCCTTGCCTGTCTCTACGACGCGGGCCATCGAGAACGCGCCTTCGGTGGGATAACCGCGCTTGACGGAGATGGCGTATGCGGTGCCCATCAACAGCCCGCAGACCAGAAACCCGGGGACAATCCCCGCCGCAAACAGCTCCGCAATTGAGGCATTGGCCACATAGGCATAGAGGATCAGATTGAGGCTGGGCGGCACGATGATCGCCATCGTGGCCGAGGTCGACGTGACAGCCGCCGCAAAGGCCACCGGATAGCCACGCTTTTTCATCTGTGGGATCATCACCGATCCGATGGCGGCGGCATCTGACGTCGCTGTGCCTGATATCTCGGAAAAGAAAAGCGATGTCAGAATGTTGACGTGAGCCAGCCCACCCCGGATGTGCCCGACCAATGACGCGGCAAAGGCAATCAGCTTCTCCGCGATCTTGCCTTGGTTCATGATTTCGCCCGCGATCATGAACAGCAGGGCCGCGACCAAAAGGTAGTTATTGGCCCCACCAAAGGGGATCAGGCCGATAATCTGCGGCACAACCGCGGGGTCCAGCACGATCATGGTCGCCGCCGTGACGCCCAACACGAAAGCAATCGGCAGGCCCGCGATCAGCAGGCCGATGAGCAGGATCAAGATCATCCATCCCGGTTCAAGAAACATCAGGCGTCGCTTTCAGGCAAAAGGTCCAGTGCATCGATCCGACCCGTGACGATGCCGATAAAACGCACAGTACAGAACAAGGTGATGAGCGCGCCGCCCAACGGCATAGCTCCGCGAAAGAGCATCATCGGCGCATCGATCGAAATCAGCGAACGTGCCCCGAAACTGGCCGCAGCAATCCCGCCATACCAGGCCAGCATCGCGCCAAAGGCTCCCATCAGCACAAGGTTGATGGCAGTAACAACCCGCATCATCCCCGCAGGCATCACCCGCAACACCGCATCAAAACCCAGATGTTCATTGGTGCGCGTGAGGTATGCAGCGCCGATAAAGGTCAACATAGCCAATAGATGTGCAGGCAGTTCCTCGCCCCATGACACGCTATCATTCAAAATGAACCGGGCGAAGACCGCCCAGTTCAGCAACAGCAACAAAAGACCGGCAAGCGTGATCACCATGATATCCAGCATCACACCAAGCCAATGGTCAAAGCGCGATACCAATCTGTCAAATCGATCCATACGCGGCCTCCCGGTCCTGTTTACTTGATGCCAAGCGCCGTTTTGGTCGCGCTGATCATATCAGTCCCGATCACATCCACGAAGGTCGGGCTTTCATACAGCGGGGCTGCCGCTGACTGGAATGCAGCAAAGTCGATCTCGTTGATCGCGATCTTGTCTGCCAGTGCAGCGATGGTTTCTGTGTCGGTAGTTTCACCCCACTCAAAGGACCACGGTGCCACATCCTTGGCCACCGCCATCACCGTTGCGCGCAGACCTTCATCAAGCGAGGCAAGGAAAGGCTCACCAATCACAAAGAAAGTCGGCAGATAGACGTGGTTGGACAACGACATATAGCCCTGCACTTCGAACAGCTTGGCGGTATCGACCACATTGGCGGGGTTTTCCTGCCCATCAATGGTGCCCTGATCCAGCGCGGAATAGACCTCGCCAAAGGACAGCGGCGTGGCGTTGGCCCCCAGCGTGTTGAACATCTCAACCCGTTGACGGTTGGTGGGGGTGCGGATCTTGAGCCCCTCAAGGTCGGCAGGCGTCACGATGGGGCGCACATTGTTGGTGATCTGACGGAACCCATTGTCCCACATAGCGGCCAGCACCATGCCCGTACCCTCAAAGCCATCCTCCAGCATCTCGCCTGCGGGACTGTCGATAAAGGTCTGCACGGCGGCGCGGTCTTCAAACAGGTAAGGCAGGTCGAAAATGGATGTACGCGTGTTGATCTGCGAGACAGCCGACGCCGACAGAGACGCCTGGTGCGTGCCAAAACCAAGACCCTGAAGAACGTCCTCTTCCTTGCCCAAGGTGTTGGACATGAAAATCTGAACGTCGATTTCGCCGGGCGCGGCGGCCTCAAGGCGGGTTTCGTATTCCTGCAAGAACACATGGGCAAAAGAGCCTTCGGGCAACGAAGAGTTGATCTGCATGACGGCTTGTGCGCTGGCGACGGCGGGTAAGAAGGCAGCGCTTGCTGCGGCGATCAGGATGGTGCGGGAAAATGTCATTTTTCAGTCCTTTGTAGCGGCGGGTGAGTAGGAAGAATCAGAAGTTGAGACTGGAAAAATATTTTCCTATCAAATCCCACAAGAAAATCATTTTTCATTAATTGCCATCTGCTTTTTCTGCCCTGCCCCTTTTTTCGGCAGCGATCTGGTCTGATTGACAGAAATGATCAGGAACTGAGCGGACTGAAATGCATCACCCGCCTATGACAGGCTTTGCGCTAAAGCTCATCAAAACGGCGGTGTCCGTCCTCGATAGCAGCCATCCGGCTGCGCCCGCGCGCACCCGACAGCACGATCATGCGTGCAGCGATCAGGTTGCAGACGGCCATCGTGCCAACATGGTTCATCAATGGGCCATTGGCTGAGGTCACGCAGGGCAATGGCCAACGCGCATGGGCGGTCTCTGGGCTGGGCCGGTCTTCGATCACTGCAAGATCGGCCTGGGCCAAATGCACCGCCTCGGCCACAAGGCCCGCGAGCTTTGAATTACGGCGCAAAGCGACCAGCACGACAACGTCCTTTGATGTCAGCGACGCAAGGCTTTCCGCTAGCGTCTCTCCGGCGCGGGGCAGAACGGTGACGTTCCCCAAGACTTGCGAGGTCTGCCAGCCCAGATATTGCGCAAAAGACTGACCCGCCCGGAACCCGATGAACCAAACACGCGGCGCTGCAATCATCGCGTTCGCAAGGTCGTCGATGACCGCATCCTCCAAAGCGCCATAGGTCAGGTCCAGGTTCTGCTGCGAGGTTTCAAAATGCGACGCAACCACACCACCGCCCGGCGTTTGCGAGGCAAAGCGCAAGAGCGCCGTCCCCGCACGCTGTTCATGCCTGACGGCCCGACGCGCCTCATCAAAAGACCCATACCCGATCCGACGCACAAATCGCGACACGGTTGCATTGGACACATTCGCCAGTTCAGCAATTTCTGACGCTGTGTATCCAGCCATCTCTCCGGGGAAATCCAGAACAAGTTCGGCAAGCTTATGCTCGCTCGGATGAAGGTCCGGCAATGCATCGCGCACGCGTAGCAGAAATGGCTTTGTTGTATCAGATGTCATCGGGCCAAGATGATCGCCGTTCATGAAAACGTAAATATGTTAATGCTTCAGGTGGGGAAATGGTTTGCGATACAGGGCCCAGTCCGTAATCCGCCCTAAAATTAGCGGTGTTCGGAAGTAGGATGTTCTCGGCAAGATATCTGAGGAGATTTACGATGAGGAACGGACGATCTAGCGACGCGGAGGTTATGGCAGTGTTATTGGCCCTCGACGTGGCTGAAGGAGCTGACCGCGTCCTCAGCGAATAAGTAATTTTCTTTGATGAATAGCGTTTCTGAAGGTCACTCGGGACCCTCCGTTCGAAGTAGTAGATGCCGTTCTTGGTAAAAGAAAAGGGCACCGATTTGTCATACGCCATATCCTACAACCCCGCAGTTAACACAAGAAAACTGAGAGATAACAATCGGCTGGAACTTTAAATGGTGCCCGGGGGCGGAAGTTCTACTCCCGTTACAGGCACCGTTCCCAGTGATCACCTCAGTAAACATGGGGTATCACTTGGGCTGAATCACCGTCAACAGGCACGTTCTGTCCTACGGTTTGTCCTACGGCGACCCTGAGAGGCCC
>Ga0115562_1000116_pt1 | contig 55036 bp, 52 predicted proteins | sample COGITO_mtgs_1105_6_FD_87200 | JGI IMG/M metagenome (GOLD analysis project Ga0115562, IMG submission 87200) | Pelagic marine microbial communities from North Sea - COGITO_mtgs_110516 | ecosystem: Environmental > Aquatic > Marine > Epipelagic | place: Germany:Helgoland, sampling site Kabeltonne...
AGCTTAAAAAGAGGCATTATTTTACTTCTTCGAAATCTACATCCTCAACATTATCTCCCTGAGCGTCGTTTGCTTCTGGTTGACCTTGTTGATCTGCTCCAGGATTTGCTCCTTCGGCTCCGCCTTGAGCAGCATACATTTCTTCAGATGCAGCTTTCCAAGCTTCGTTAATAGTTTCCATAGCGGCATCAATTTGTGCCAAGTCTTTAGATTCGTGTGCTGCTTTTAGCGTTGTTAAAGCTGCTTCGATTGGTGCTTTTTTATCGTCAGATAATTTTTCACCAAATTCCGTTAACTGTTTTTCTGTTTGGAAAATCATAGAATCTGCACCATTGATTTTTTCTGCAGTTTCCTTAGCGGTTTTATCAGCATCAGCATTTGCTTCTGCATCTTGTCTCATTTTCTCGATATCTTCTTCTGACAAACCAGAAGAGGCTTCGATTCTAATTTCATGAGATTTATTCGTTCCTTTATCTAAAGCAGAAACTTTGATAATACCATTGGCATCAATGTCAAAAGTTACTTCAATTTGTGGAACTCCTCTTTGTGCTGGAGGTAAACCATCTAAATGGAAACGACCAATCGTATTGTTGTCTGCAGCCATTGCTCTTTCTCCTTGTAAAACATGGATCTCTACGGATGGCTGATTGTCTACTGCCGTTGAAAATACTTGAGATTTTTTAGTAGGAATCGTGGTGTTTGCATCAATTAATTTTGTGAAAACATTCCCCATTGTTTCAATTCCTAATGATAAAGGTGTAACGTCTAATAACAATACATCTTTCACATCACCTGATAAAACACCTCCTTGAATTGCAGCTCCTAAAGCAACAACTTCATCTGGATTTACCCCTTTACTTGGAGATTTTTTGAAAAATTTCTCAACAGCTTCTTGTACGGCTGGAATTCTTGTAGAACCTCCTACCAATACAATCTCATCGATGTCGGAAATAGATAAATCTGCATTTTTTAGCGCTTTTCTACAAGGTGCGATGGTTCTCTTTACTAAATCATCAATTAATTGTTCAAATTTAGCTTTAGTTAACGATCTCACTAAGTGTTTAGGACCACTAGCTGTAGCAGTTACATACGGTAAGTTAATTTCTGTTTGTGCAGAAGATGATAATTCAATTTTAGCTTTTTCTGCAGCTTCTTTTAAGCGCTGTAAAGCCATTGGATCTTCTCTTAAATCAATGTTTTCTTCTGATTTAAACTCTTCAGCCAACCAGTTGATGATTTTTTCATCAACATCATCACCACCTAAGTGTGTATCACCATCTGTAGCTAATACTTCAAAAACTCCGTCTCCTAATTCTAAGATAGAAACATCATGTGTTCCTCCACCAAAATCAAAAACAACAATTTTCTTATCGTCATTAGATTTGTCTAATCCGTAAGCTAATGCAGCAGCTGTAGGTTCGTTTATAATTCTTTTAACTTGTAAACCTGCAATTTCTCCAGCTTCTTTTGTTGCTTGTCTTTGTGCATCGTTAAAGTATGCAGGTACAGTAATTACTGCTTCTGTAACATCAGAACCTAGATAATCTTCGGCTGTTTTTTTCATTTTTTGCAATACCATTGCAGAAATTTCTTGAGGTGTGTATAAACGACCATCAATATCTACTCTGGGAGTGTCATTGTCTCCTTTTACTACTTGATAAGGAACTCTTTTAGCTTCCTTCGTAGAATCAGAAAATTTATTTCCCATAAAACGTTTGATAGAATAAACAGTTTTGGTTGGGTTTGTTACCGCTTGTCTTTTTGCTGGATCCCCAATTTTACGTTCTCCTCCTTCAACAAAGGCAACGATAGAGGGTGTTGTTCTTTTTCCTTCAGCATTCGGGATTACAACGGGTTCATTTCCTTCCATTACAGAAACACATGAGTTGGTTGTTCCTAAATCGATTCCTATTATTTTACTCATAATAATTTATTTATATTAATTTTTTATTATTCAACTTTCAATTTCAATTAGTCAAAGGCTATGCCAACTCTTTTTTGAGTTTAAAATGTCAGTTTTTAAAATAAATAACTTTTAAATAGGTGACAAATTGACATAATGCTCTTTAATTGGTTGAATTTTAACTTTATAAGTACAATGTGTAGCGTTGGATAATTTGAGGAGATTAGGGGCTCAGTTTCTTAGCAATTGCGCTGTGCCTGCATTGGTAAATTAAATTATATCAAAAAAAATAACTAATTGAACTCTATTTTTTACATTTACAGTATAATTTCTAATTATTATTGAGAATGTCGCAATTTATAAGTGTTTTTGATATGTTTAAAATCGGAGTAGGTCCTTCTAGTTCTCATACTCTAGGTCCTTGGAAAGCCGCAAGTAGTTGGATTCAACAGCTGAGAGATTGTCAAAAATTAGAAGCGTTAGATGAAATAAGCGTTGATTTATATGGTTCTCTATCACTCACTGGTAAAGGGCATGCTACAGACTTAGCAATATTATTAGGCTTGAGTGAGGTTGATCCTGAATACATTCCTATTGAAGATATTTTCATTATTGTCCATAGAATAAATATTCAAGAACAAATCTATTTTAAAGGAGGAAAGAAAATACCTTTTTTAAAGGAGTCGATCACATTCAATAAAGAGTTTTTACCTTTTCATCCAAATGGAATTACCTTTAGAGGCTTTCGTAATGGAGAAGAAATTTCGATGGAAACATTTTATTCTATTGGGGGTGGTTTTATTGTTCAAGAAAAGGATACGCTTGAGAAGCAGGCGAGACTTGATGACATCCTATTTCCTTACCCAATTCGCAAAGCAATTGAATTAGAGTCCTATTGTGAAAATGAAAACCTATCGATATCAACCATAGTGTATAAAAATGAATTGGTTTTAAAAAATGCTGCCAAGATTGATTTTGAATTAAATAGAATTTGGCAAGTAATGTTAGAATCGATGTATTTAGGATGTCATACAGAAGGAGAATTACCAGGAGGGCTTCATGTGAAAAGACGTGCTTTTGATATCCATGCTAAATTGATAAAAGGAACTTCACATACAAATCCAGAAGATTGGATGACTGCAATTAGGAGTACAAAAGTCAAGTTTCGTGAAATCCTTAAATGGGTTAGTTGTTTTGCGCTTTCCGTGAATGAAGTGAATGCTTCATTAGGACGTGTAGTAACAGCACCTACCAATGGAAGTGCCGGTGTAATACCGGCAGTTTTAATGTACTATTTAGTCATAGAAAATCATGAAGCTGATTTTGAACACGTTAAAAAATTCCTATTAACAGCAGGGGAGATTGGCAGTCTTTTTAAGAAAAATGCGACTATTTCTGCAGCAATGGGAGGATGTCAAGCCGAAATTGGTGTTTCTTCATCGATGGCAGCTGCTGCTTTGACAGAATTATTAGGAGGATCTGTTGCGCAATGTCTGGTCGCTGCAGAAATAGCAATGGAGCATCACCTTGGATTAACGTGTGATCCTATAGGGGGGTTGGTTCAAATACCATGTATAGAGAGAAACGCAATGGGTGCTATAAAAGCAATTAATGCCGCAGAAATGGCGCTAGATGTGAACCCTAAAGATGTAAAGGTCCCTTTGGATAAAGTAATTCACACGATGTGGGAAACCGCAAAGGATATGAATAAAAAATACAAAGAAACTTCAGAGGGAGGTTTGGCGATCAATGTCGGTTTGGCCGACTGTTAAAAAAGTTCTTTGTATCTAGAAATGATATTATTAAAAAGAAAAAACCCTTAGAGATCAAAAGAACTCTTAGGGTTTTAATACTTTTTGGTATTCTAAAAATTATTTTTCAGAACTGTTTACCGCTAACGTGTAAACTACTAAACCAAATCCTATTTTGTTGATAGCATCACCAATGTTATAGATAACATCCATGTCTAAGACACCATTTAAACCATCATACCATCCTGGAGTTCCAGCCATATATCCTAAAGGATAAATTGCCCATCCAACTAGTACGAACCAGCATAATGTTTTGTGTGCTTTTAAAACTGCTCCACCAGCTTCTACAGCTAATTTTTTTGCAGATCCTAACCAAATATCATATGCGATAAAAAAGTAAGCTGCACCTGAAATAAGACCCCAAACTTGGGCATTATCTCTGTCTACTGCTTCTCCAAAATAACCTGTAACAAGCATCACAACAGATAAGAAGATCAATCTCCACATCATTGATTTTTTTGCTCCTGCTACTTTTAATATTAAATAAAATTCAACACACATTAAAGGTACTGTCAAGATCCAATCTACATATCTAAAGAAGGTTGGAGATTCCATATTAGAAGCCCAATAGTCTCTCATGTACCAGTAGTGAACTGCTGCAATGAAGGTAATTAAACCAGATACAAGAATTGAAGTTCTCCATTTTTTGTCAAAGCTGTTCATTGATAAAAAGAAAAACACAGATGCAGCCATCATAGCCATACATCCTACAAAAAATGTAAATCCAACATAATCATCTGTTGCCATTTTAGCAACAGAAAGAAAATTAATCGATAAATTCATAATGTTTAAAAAAATTAAGTTAGTAAAATAGTTTATTGTTTTTTAACATAAACTCTAATCCAAATATAGGTAAAAATTATTAATTTTGTAATATGAGTAATATAATTAAGAGTAATTATCAAAATTTTATGGTTTTTTTTACGTTTTTCTTTTTCTGGTTTAGTATCCAGTTTGGGAGTTTTGTAGAGGATTCAGTTGCTTTTTTACTCATAGTTTCTCTAGGAATATTGCATGGAGCAAATGATTTGCTTATTCTATCAAAAGGAAAAAAAAATAAACATGCCTATATAAAACATTTATTTGTATACCTATCGATCATGCTGTTTTGTGTTTTGACCTACTTTTTTAGTTCGTTTTTAGCAATTTCATTATTTATTTTATTGAGTTCTTATCATTTTGGAGAAGAACACCTCGGAGAAAAAATAGCCGTTAACAGCATATTTAATTTCTTTTATTACATGTCCTATGGAGTCTTTATTTTCTCAATGCTTTTTTATGAGTCTACAGCAAATGTAGATGAGATTATGAGAGAACTCACCAATACAACATTTACAAAACTTCAAATAAAGTTTTCATTGATACTTTCTTCATCTATTTTATTAGCAATGAGTTTGTATTTGGTTTTTAAAAAAATAGTAGATGTAAAGAAGCTTTTAAAAGAGATCTTTTATTTAGGACTTCTTTTTTTAGTCTTTAAGACCTCGACGCTTATTTTAAGTTTTGCCGTTTATTTTATATTGTGGCATTCGATTCCATCCATTATCAACCAAGTAGAATTTGTGTACGGAGATTTGACAAAAAAAAGCATCCTATCTTATGTGAAAAAAGCCATTATATATTGGGTTATAAGTATCATTGGGATGTTTGTCATCTATCAATTGATTCCTCACATGAGTTTGTTTTCTACCATTATTTTTGTAGTCTTGTTCGCAGTGACTGCTCCTCACACCTGGGTTATGTATCGAATGAAAGGTTAGCGTGTAAAAAGAAGTTCATTTTTAGTGGACATCTCTTCAGAAAAACGATAGGACTCTTTGTTAAAATTTTTCAATCCGTCAATCGTTTTAATATTGTTATCTATGATATAGCGGACCATTAATCCACGTGCTTTTTTTGCAAAGGTCATCACTGTTTTATATTCGCCATTTTTAAAATCTTTAAAAACAGGGGTAATCATAGGTACTTTTAAGACTTTTTTCGGAAGCACTTTAAAGTACTCTGTACTTGCTAAATTAACGAGTAATTCTCCATCTTTTAATTCATCATTTAAAGATTTTGCAACCGTATCGTCCCAAAATTTATAAAGATTTTTTGTGTTTCCAACAGGTAACTTTGTACCCATTTCTAATCGATAAGGCTGAATTAGATCTAATGGTTTTAGTATTCCATATAGACCTGATAAAATTCGTAATCTATCTTGTAATAGTGGTATTTTTTCCTCTTCTAAAGTGTGTACATCAATTCCTCTAAAAACTTCCCCAGTAAAAGAGTAAATGGCTTGCTTTGCATTGTCAGGAGAAAAAGGTGTTTTCCAAGTTTGGTTCCTGTCATAATTCAATGCAGATAAAGCCTCAGAAATTTTCATCAATTCAGAAATATTTTTTTTTGAAAGTGTTTTTAATTTTTTATTCAATTTTTCAGATTGTTCTAAAAAACGCGGTTGTGTGTGAAGACTTGTTGGGGATTTTGTTTCAAAATCCAAGGATTTGGCTGGAGATATGATGATTTTCATTGTACAGGCTTAAAAAAAATAAAGTATAAATGTACAAATCATTATAAAGTTTCTCAAATAAATCGAGTATTTTAATTTGATGACCTCATATATGAAATTGATTGAAATTGTTTTTTCATTATGAAAATCAAACTTTATGATTTATCTTGTGTCAAAGAATAGCAATACAATAAATTATATTTGAGTAAAGACGCTGAACTTGTAAGAAAGCTAAAGGATTCTTTATTAAAAGACACTGCTTTTAGTGAATTACTTGATATTTATCAAGAGCGACTATATTGGCATATTAGAAAAATAGTTACTACCCACGAAAATGCGGATGATGTTTTACAAAATACTTTTATTAGAATTTACAAAGGAATTTACAACTTTCAAGAAAAAAGCAGTCTACACACCTGGATGTATAGGATAGCTTTCAATGAATCCATGCGTTTTTTAGAGAAGAATCGTAAAAAAAGACACGATAACATCGATGCGATATCTGAATCTAATTTAGAGGTTTTATTTGAAGATGAATATTTTGATGGAGATGAAATTCAAATAAAGCTCACAAAAATTATTAATGAATTTACAGATAAACAAAAACGTATTTTTCAGATGAAATACTTTGATAATTTGAGTTTTAGAAAGATTTCTGAAATTTTAGAAGTGCCAGAAAGTACTTTAAAATCAACATATTATACAGCGGTAAAAATTATAGAAGAAAAAATAATACGATAAAATCAAACGATCTGAAAGAAATAGGGTCTTACTAAGACATCATTATGATAAAATCAACAACAGACAATAATCAACAGCAATTTTTGAAAGAAGATTTTGAAGATGGTATTTCTAAACATCATAAAAAATATTTAGGAACTAAGGTTCCTGAAGGATATTTTGTGAAATCTAAAACATCAATCTTACATCGGATAAAATCTCAATCGAACAAAGAAATCATTGAAAAAAGTAACAATCAATCGGTTTTTTTAATGCAATCTCGGTTTAAATATATGGCAGCTGCATCATTGGTTTTTATTTTGAGTTTAACTGTTTGGTTACAAAATAGCAACAAAACTGAGGTGGTAAATGAACCTTATTTTGAATCATTGATATTTTCTGATACGGTTTTAATTGAGTCTTTGTTGGTAGATGAAATTGAAGTTGACGCATTTGCTGATGCTACTTTATTTCATGAGATTTTGATGAAATCAGAACTTTTTGAACAAAAAATAGATAATTTAGTGTTCGAAAATTTAATTTTAGAAGATTCATTGATAAATAATTACCTTGATCACGGATTGATCGAGACAATTATTTTATAAGAAGTGTAAATTTTTAAACTATTTTTAAAAAGATAGTTCTAAATAAATAGAAATCAGTATTAATTAAAAAATCACATATTATGAGAATCTCAATTCCAAAACAATCTATTTTCAATCCAAGTAAGGTGTTGTATACAATTATAGGTATTTTCTTTTCAGTTTTAGTATTAACATCTTGTTCAGATTCAGACGGTATGTATGGTCTTGAAATAGAGGATACTGCATTGATAGATGAAATCGAAAGTGCAACTAGGGTGTCTGTTGCATCAACAAGTCTGCCATCGGCAACAGAAACAGCTCTCAGAGGAGATTTTGCTGACAGTTATATTGTAGAAGTAGAACTTGCAAAAGATTTGGGGTATAAAGTTCTTTTAGAAACGGATAATGAATCTAGAGTAGAATCAAAAAGTGAGGTTTATTTTTCTACGAAGGGAAAACTATTAAAAGATCTCAAAGAGAAAAGAATTAGAAAAAGATATAAGTGCTTTCAATTTGTGTTCCCCGTCGATTTTATCATGCCAGATACAACATCAATAACTTTGAACAGCAAAGACGAATGGATTATGATTAAAGATTGGTATGTTGCAAACAAAGGGGTTAAAAAAAGACCTGAATTGGTGTTTCCTGTTGATATAACTATCGAGGATGGAACGCTCCAAACTTTAATTGATAAAGGGGACTTAAGAAGAATGAAAGACTCTTGTAAGAAAGGTAAAGACAAAAGAAAATGTTTTAAATTAATTTTACCTGTTGTCTATACGATGCAAGACGGAACAATTATAGAGGTAAAAGAAAGAGCAGATTTTAAATTACTAAGAGCATGGCATAAGGCGAATCCAACTGTGAAAGAAAAAGGAGTCTTAAATTTCCCAATAGATATTGAATATAAAGACGGAACTTCAGCGACAATCAATGACCAAAAAGCATTTGAGGCAGCAAAAGATGCTTGTTAACGAGTTGTCTTATATTGTAGGTTTTAAAAGAGTGAATAAATGAAATTAAATAAATACATATTAACTTTAGGCTTTCTTAGTTTGATGCTATACAATACCCCCTTTATTGCTCAGAATTCTAGATTTGATGTTATTCAAAAAGAGTTAACAATACAACAGAGGGATTTGTTACAAAACGAAAAAGAGGTAATGAAAGCAAATCGTAAAGCTTTTAAAGCTTCTCTTACCAAAGAGCAAATGACCATATTAAGAGATAAAACAATTTCTAAAATTGAAATCAGAAAACGTTTGGCAGCTACATTTTCTAGTATTCAAAAAAATATGGTAAAAAATCAGCAAGTTAGTTTGAGGAAGACCAGAGATAATTTTAGAAAAACACTAACGGGTGAGCAAAGAAAAATGTTAAAAGAGCGAATTGATAAAATTCGAAAATATAAAGATAGGGGTGAGCTTAAAGGAGGGCTAAGACTCAATAAAGCGAATAATGGAAAGAAAAAAAGAAACAAAAGAAACTAGCTTTTAATATTTGATGAAGAATCTTTTTCAAAAGATAAAAAACACGAGAAGAGTTCTTGGGTTGCCATTATTTTTAATGGCAACCTCTTTTTGTTTACATGCACAGGAGGAAGGTTTTGAGGAGTTAGATATTTTAATTGATGAACTTTTTTTTGATGACCAAGAGTTTTTAGAGGAATTCATAGAAAGCGAATTTTCTTTTAATTTTATATATGCCTCATTTTCTTACAATAGCAACACCTATTTCTCAGGGAGAGATGCTGGAACAGATCAGTTTAATATTGTTCCGCAGTTTTCTTATTATAATTCTTCAGGATTTAACGCAAGCATCTCGGGGGTTTATTACCAAAACTTTGATCCAAGTTGGGATTTTACGAGTACCTCTTTGGGATATTTTAATACGCTAGGAAAAAATAAAACTCTTCTTTACAATGTAGGGTATACAAAATATTTTTATACAGATAGTTTTGAGGATTTTTCAAATTCTTTAGATCTTAGTATAGAAATTAGAAATAAAAAAAGAACTTTAGGAACAGCAATTGCTGCCTCCTATCTATTTGGTACAGATCGTTCTTATCAAATTGTTTCTCGTACTTTTGCAAACTTCATAGTAAAACGAACATCTAGCGTGGCCATGCGTTTTAGGCCCGGTATTAACTTTATTATTGCCAAGCAAACCTTAGCATTTCCAAAAATAGTCCTTTCGAATGGAGTGAGAGTCATAGAGACCTTTTCCTATGGTGTTTTTGATTTATTAAATACCCAAATTAGCCTTCCTTTTTCTGTAACCTCAAATTCTTGGGATGTTGAATTGGGGTACACGATTAATTTACCAAATGCAATTGCTTATGAACAAGATTTGAAAACTACGGGTTTCTTTAGTTTTTCTATCGGTTATATGTTTGATTTGAACAGAAAATAAAATACTTTTGCATACTAATAGATACCAAAATCTAAACTATCTCTTTTTAAAATAGTAGTATGAAATTATCAGAAATAAAAAATCATTTAAAAAGTCTTCAGCGTATTGGATTTCAATTACCAAATGGCCATTTAGTTCCAAGACATTTCCACGTAACGGAGGTGGGTAAAGTCACTAAAGATTATATAGACTGTGGGGGAAAGGTTAGAAGTGAAGCTGTTATAAGTTTTCAACTTTGGGAAGAAAACGACTACGATCATAGATTACACCCAGATAAACTATTCAATATTATTGAAATGTCCGAAAAGATTTTTGAGTTTGAAGACTTAGAAATTGAAGTGGAATACCAAGGCAAAGAAACCATTGGAAAATATAAGTTAGATTTCGATGGTGTCAACTTTTTATTAACTTCGAAAATAACCGATTGCTTAGCCAAAGATGCCTGTATAATTCCTAAAGAAAAACCAAGAATTAGAATTTCTGATAGACAAAATTCTTGTGATCCAAGCTCAGGGTGTTGTTAGTATTGTTTTAATGCTATAAAAAGCTACTCTATTTCCTCTTTAGAGTTTTCAGAATATGTTCTCCACTTTTCTAAACAATCAGAAATATCTTTGGGTACCTCAGAGTTAAATTGCATAAATTTTCCAGAGGTAGGGTGGGTAAATCCTAACGTTTTTGCGTGGAGTGCTTGTCTTGGTAATGCTTTAAAACAGTTGTGAACAAACTGTTTGTACTTTGTAAAAGTTGTCCCTTTTAAAATATCGTTACCTCCATAGCGCTCGTCATTAAATAGCGTGTGCCCTATGTGTTTGAAATGAGCCCTAATTTGGTGGGTTCTTCCTGTTTCTAATTTACATTGAACAAGGGTTACGTAAGTTAAGCGTTCTAAAACCTTGTAATGCGTAACTGCGTGTTTTCCAAATTCACCCTCTGGGAAAACAGTCATTTGTAGACGGTTTTTTAAACTTCGTCCAATATTCCCTTCAATACGACCTTCATCTTCCTCAATATTACCCCAAACCAATGCATAATATAAGCGTTCTGTAGTTCGGTCAAAAAATTGACGCGATAAATTTGCCATTGCAAATTCTGTTTTTGCAACCACTAATAATCCACTCGTATCTTTGTCTATCCGATGCACTAAACCAGGTCTTTCATTTGTGTTAGAAGGTAAATTCTCTATATGATGAATTAAACCATTCACTAAAGTTCCAGAATAATTTCCATGACCAGGGTGTACGACCATTCCTGCAGGCTTGTTTACTACAATTACAGCCTCATCTTCATATATAATGTTCAAAGGAATGTCTTCTGCAACCAATAAGTTCTCTGCTGGTGGGTAGGCTAAAACAACTCTTACGATGTCGGTTGGTTTTACTTTATGGTTCGATTTTACAGCAATATCATTTACTAAAACATTGCCAGCTTTGGCAGCTTGTTGTATTTTGTTTCTGGTAGCGTTTTCAATAAAATTCATTAAAAACTTATCGACTCTCAGTGGTTCTTGACCCTCACTAGCTGTAAATCTGTGATGTTCGTATAAATCATCATTATCGATCTCTTGAGAATTGTTTTCTTGCATTTTTTAATTTTCAGCGTAAGAATTAATTAATTTCCTTTTCCATCCCCTAAAACCAAGTCTAAAATTGAGTTCAGAGGCAATTTATCTCCTTGTTTTAATTTCTTCCCTTTGTATCGTATATCTCGAACAACATCTTTACCAATATCTTTAACATAGGTATAATTTGAATCGATATGAAAACCAATAGAACGCAAATGAGAGGTTGCTTGTCTTTTTGTTTTACCCTTTAAATCAGGGATTGTAACATCTCTAAATTTTGAAGGGTTCAGCGTCAAGTATATTTTACGCTTTTCTTTTACAAAATCTCCAGACTCAGGAGTTTGTTCTATGACAGATTTATTTGGATAATTAGGATTGTAGCTAGCACTGTCTATTACAATAAACTCTAAATCAAGTGCCTTCAATGTTCTATCTACATCTTTTAAAATCATTTTATTCAAATCGGGTACTTGAATTTTTTGATCGTGATTGGTAGCAATTTCCAACCCATATTTTAGGGCAAATACAACGATGAATATACCTGTAAATGCCAGTAAAATTTGTTTGAAGAAGGAGGTACTTTTTAAAAATTTAAAAAAACTCATTTTTTGTTTTTTAGAACATACAAATATATAAAAACTAAACGTTGCGATTTCTATAATTATTTTGATAAATTTGTTTTTATTATTTTAGAACAAATGAAGAAGAACATTGCGATCGTTATGGGTGGTTATTCATCTGAAGTAAATATTTCCCTTCAAAGTGGAAATGTCGTTTACAACCATTTGGATAGTGAAAAATACACGCTTTTTAGAGTTTGTATTTTGAAAGAAAAATGGGTAGTTTTAGATGATTCAGACAGTGAATATCCTGTTAATAAAATTGATTTTTCGTTTATTTTAAATGATAAAAAAATCGTCTTTGACTGCGTTTTTAACGCAATTCATGGAGTTCCTGGTGAAAATGGAATGCTATTGGCTTATTTTGATTTGATACATATCAAGCACACTTCAGCGCCATTTTATCAGATGGCTTTGACATTCAATAAAAGAGATACTTTAAGTATTGTAAAAGAATATGGAATTAAAACAGCGACCTCTGTTTATTTAAACAAGGGTAATCACCTTGATTCAAATCAAATAATACGTAAAGTAGGATTGCCTTGTTTTGTAAAACCAAACAATGCTGGGTCTAGTTTTGGAATTTCTAAAGTACATACTGAACAAGAATTGTTACCCGCTATAGAAAACGCTTACAAAGAAGATTCAGCGATTTTAATAGAGTCTTTTTTAGATGGAGTAGAAGTCTCTGTTGGAGTTATTCAATACGAAGATGCACTTAAAGTTTTACCGATCACTGAGATTGTTTCAGAGAATGATTTCTTTGATTATGAAGCAAAATATGAGGGAAAATCTCAAGAGATCACTCCAGCAAGAATAACAGAAGAAGAGAGAATAAAAGTAGAGGTAACTGCTAAAAAAGTATATTCAATTTTAAACATGTCGGGCTTTTCTCGTTCTGAGTTTATTTTAGTAGATGGCGAACCTTATTTCATAGAAATGAATACAGTTCCCGGACTTACTGAAGAGAGTATTCTACCGCAACAGGCATTAGCGGCCGGGATTTCATTAAGAGCGTTGTTTGATTCTGCGATTGTCCGTTCTTTAGGTTCCTCTAAATAATGGAGTTGAAATTCCATTATTCTAACTTATTTTTCTATTTTTATAAAATATATATCTCTATTTTCAGATTAAACAAGGTCATATGAAAAAAGCAGTTTTTCCGGGATCATTTGATCCTTTTACCCTAGGTCATTTAGATATCATTACACGTGGAGTAACTTTGTTTGATGAGTTAATAATCGCTATTGGAGTAAATTCCGACAAGAAATATATGTTCTCTTTAGCTCAAAGAAAAAAATTCATCGAAGATTCATTTATTGGAAATCCAAAAATAAAAGTGGTAACCTATGAAGGATTAACGGTCGATTTTTGTAAAAAAAATGAGGTCGAATTTATTTTAAGAGGTCTCAGAAATCCAGCAGATTTTGAATTTGAAAAATCAATAGCACACACGAACAGAGATTTAGCCCCCATAGAAACTGTTTTTCTTTTGACTGCGGCAAGCACCTCTTACATTTCCTCATCTATTGTTAGAGAAGTCATAAAACATCATGGAGATTACACTAGGTTAGTCCCAGAAAGTGTTAGAATAACATAAGTAATACCTTAAAATTAATGAAAAATTTTCTTGTAGTTCTATTTTTAATGCTGCTCGTTTCTTGTGAGCAAAAAAGGAACACCAAGAATAACTTTACTACAATCTTTGAATTATCTGACGGAACTGAAACTCCAGATTACCCTTCTATTATCTCATATTACAAAGAGTTGTCAGAAGAATATTCAACAATTTCTCTTTTTTCATTTGGAGAAACAGATGCAGGAGAACCACTTCATTTAGTCGTATATAATGGCGGAGGTACTGATCACGTTGTAGAAATAAAAAATTCTTCAAAAAATAGAATTTTAATCAATAACGGAATCCATCCTGGAGAATCTGATGGAATAGATGCTTCGATGCTGCTCTTGAGAGACATTGTAAAAAGTGATTCTCTAAAACAAAAATATAAAAACACGATTATTTGTGTCATTCCTGTATATAATGTTGGCGGTTCTTTACAAAGAAATAGTCATACGAGAGCAAATCAAAACGGACCCAAAGAATATGGTTTTAGAGGAAATGCTAGAAACCTTGATTTAAATCGTGATTTTATCAAACAAGACTCAAAAAATGCAGCAGCTTTCGCCAAAATTTTCCATAGTGTAAATCCAGATGTTTTTGTAGACAATCATGTGAGTAATGGAGCAGATTATCAGTATGCGATTACTCATTTATTTACACAGCACAATAAATTGGGAGGAGATTTAGGGGTGTTTATAGAACAAGAAATGCGCCCGAGCATTGAGCAATCATTGTACGAAAAAAAAATAGACATCACTCCTTATGTAAATGTATGGGGAACGACTCCTGATAAAGGTTTTTCACAATTTTTTGATACCCCAAGATATTCTACAGGGTATACTTCGATGTTTCATACTTTAGGTTTAATGGTAGAAACACACATGCTAAAACCCTACAGAGTTAGAGTAGAGCAAACTTATGAATTGCTGTTTTCTGCTTTGGATTTCTTAGAAAAGAAATCAACAACAATAAAAAAATTACGTAAAAATGCACTTAAAGAAATTATTTCAAAAAAAAGATATCCAATCGATTTTAAGGTAAATTACGAGCACCCTTCAGAGATCCAATTTCAAGGATATGAGGCATCGGAGATAAAAAGTAAAGTTACCTCAGGAAAGCGCTTATTTTACGATCAAACAAAACCGTATGTAAAACCAATTTTATATTATAACAACTATATTCCCATAAAAGAAATAACGATTCCAAAAGGCTATATTTTACAACAAGGATGGCATTCTGTTGTAGATCGGTTACAAAACAATAACATTCAGTTTTCGAGACTTTTAAAAGACAGTATCATTTCTGTTGAAGTATCTCATATTGAAGATTACAAAACAGGAAATACAGCTTATGAGGGTCATTATTTGCATTATGATACGACTGTCAAGAAATCAATTCAAGAGCTTCAATTTAGAAAAGGTGATTTATATATTGATACGAATCAGTTTGGAATCCGTTATCTTTTGGAGACACTTGAGGCAGAAGCATCAGATTCCTTTTTTAATTGGAATTTTTTTGATACTATTTTACAGCAAAAAGAAGGATACTCTTCATATGTCTTTGAAGACATCGCACTAAATTATATTGAAAAACATCCAATAATTAAAAAAGAATTTAAGGAGAAATTGAAAACAGATACAGCATTTGCCAAATCTCCTGAAAAGCAATTAAACTATATTTATAAAAAAACCGATCATTACGAATCCGCACATTTGCGTTTACCAATTTTTAAAATTTTTAAATGATGAGATTTTATATTGTTTTATTTGCTACTTTTTTTTTAACTAGTTGTCATAATCCCAAAGGACCCGCTAAAAAAGATTTAAAAGGAATCGCACAAGAGATTATGATCAATGCAAAAAACTGTTCATTAATAACCATTGATTCTTTAGGTATTGCTCATGCTAGGGTCATGGACCCTTTTTTACCAGAAGAAAATTTTACAGTTTGGATGGCAACAAATCCTAAGAGTTTAAAAGTGAGACAAATTGAAGATAATGGACAGGTTACCTTATTTTATTTTGATCAAAAAAGTGTCAGTTATGTTGCCTTACAGGGGGTTGCTAGAATTGTAAACTCACAAGTTGAAAAAGAAAAGTTTTGGAAAAAGGAGTGGGAGGGTTTTTATAAGAACAGAACTACTGATTATACCTTAATTCGGTTTCGTCCGAACAACGCTAAAATTATTAGTGAAAAATACCAACTTTTAGGAGATGCTATAACCTGGGAACCGTCTTCAATTGAATTTTAGATAAAAAACAACATTTTTTTATTGCAAAGACCCTGAAATAAAAGCTAGTTTGTAATTTATTTTTTAATTATTGATTTGATTGTGTAACTTGTAGCTTTTAAAACACGTATACATGAACATACTTTTGTCGATTAATGAAAAGTCATACGCTATTGAAGCAGCTTCAGAAACACCTTTGTTATGGGCAATTAGAGATATTGTTGGATTGACAGGGACAAAATTTGGCTGTGGTGTCAGTCAATGTGGGGCCTGTTCCGTTCTAATAGATGGAAATCTTATAAAATCTTGTGGTATACCAGTTTCCTTTGCAGTGGGTAAAGAAATTTTTACGATTGAGGGAACTTCAGAAACACTAGAGTTTTTAAGAGAAGCCTGGAATGAAGGAAATGTTCCACAATGTGGTTATTGTCAATCCGGTCAATTAATAGCAGCAACTTCTTTGCTTGATAAAATTCACCACCCCTCTGATGAAGACATTGATACTGCCATGAGCAATAATATTTGTAGGTGTGGTACTTATTCTAGAATTAAGAAAGCTATTCACAAAGCTGCTGCACTAAAAAACAAATCATTATGAGTAAGATTCAACAAGTAAATCGTAGAGATTTTGTCAAATTAATTGGTTTGGCTTCGGGTGGAATTCTATTAGGTTGCAATGTTTCTTCTAGTCAAAAAGAGTTTGTACCTCAAGAGAAAGGAACTTTTACTCCAAACTTATTCATACAAATACAGAAAGATGGTACGATTACCCTATTGGCTTCTCGTTCGGAAATGGGGCAAGGAATTAGAACCTCTTTGGCCTCTGCAATTGCAGATGAAATGGAAGCGGATTGGAAATATATATCGCTAAAACAAGCAACAGGAGATGCCAAGTATGGCAATCAGAACACCGATGGTTCGAGAAGTGTAAGAACAATGTTGTTGCCCATGCGAAAAATGGGAGCAACTGCAAAATTAATGTTGATTTCTGCTGCGGCAAAAAAATGGAACCTAGCTGAAACAGACTGTGAAGCTAAAAATCATCATATTATTAATAAAATAACCGGCGATCAAATCTTCTTTGGTGATTTGGTAGATGAGGCTGCTAAAGTAGAGGTTCCTGCTCAAGAGCGTCTTGAGTTAAAAAAAGTTGAAGATTTTAAATATATAGGAAAAACTTTAAAAAGTATTGATTTAAAAGATTTTACACATGGAACTGCTGGCTATGGTATTGATGTTCGAATTCCAGACATGAAATTTGCAGCCATTGCAAGGTGTCCTGTAACTTTTGGAACTGTTAAAAGTTTTGATCAAAAAGCTGCATTAGAAACAATAGGGGTAACGGATGTATTTAAGTTAGAAAGAATGGTTCCTCCAACAGGTAAATTTTTTGGTGCTTTGGGAGGTGTCGCTGTCATCGCAAATAATACTTGGGCTGCTTTTCAAGGAAAAATGAATTTAGATATTGAATGGAATTATGGTGAAAATAAATCGTTTAATTCAGCAGAGTTTCAAGAAAAATTAAGAAAGAGAGTTCATCAAAAAGGGAAGTTGGTTTCAGGAAGTACCGGAAATGTTTCAGCTGCTTTTAAAGAGAGTAATAATACAATAGAAGCCACGTATGCCGTTCCATTTTTAGTGCATGCCCCTATGGAAGTACCCAATGCTACTGCTTGGTTTAAAGGCAATGAAATAGAAGTTTGGGCTCCGGTTCAAGATCCGCAAACTGCGAGGGCAGAATTGGCTCATTTTTTTGAAATTCCTTCAGAGAATATTACTGTCAATGTTACCTTCTTAGGTGGAGGTTTTGGAAGGAAATCGAAATCTGATTTTGTGGTTGAAGCAGTTGCTTTGTCAAAAAAAATAAAGGGACCAGTTCAAGTAGTTTGGACGCGTGAAGATGATATTCAACACAGTTTTTACCATGCTACAAGTGTTCAATATTTAAAGGGGTCTTTAGATGTAAATGGGCAAGTTACAGGATGGTTGCAACGGGTTGGACTTCCTTCGATTGTTTCTTCTTTTAAACCGATGTCTGATTATGCTTCAGGATTCGAACTCAATCAAGGATTTACCAATAACCCTTATAACTTAACCAATTTTAGGTTGGAAAATGTAAAAGCAGAATCACATCTAAGAATTGGTTGGATGCGATCGGTGGTTCATATTCATAGTGCTTTTGGAAATAACTCTTTTGTAGATGAATTGGCTTTTGCTGCCAAAAAAGATCCCTTAAAATTTCATCTAGATTTAATAGGAGAGGATCGAGTTCTAGAAGGTACATCTGACCATCCTTTTGATTCTAAACGCTTAAAAAATGTCTTAAAAACAGTTGCAAAGAAATCGAATTGGGGTAATGATTTACCTAAAGGTCATGGTTTTGGTTTGGCTGTACACTATAGTTTTTATAGTTATGTCGCTACAGTTGTTGAGGTGTCATCCATTAAAGATAAAATAAAAATTGAAAATATATGGACCGCTATAGATTGTGGATTGGTATTAAATAAAGACAATGTTAAAAATCAATTAGAAGGAGCTACAATATTTGGAATGTCTTTAGCTTTGTTTGGTAAAATTACCACAAAAGAGGGGGCTGTTGAGCAATATAATTACAATGATTATCCAATGACACGTATGAAAGATACTCCTAATATAGAGATAACGATTATCGATAATATGGATACTACTCCAACGGGAGTCGGTGAGCCTGGTGTTCCTGTTATAGCTCCAGCTATTTGCAATGCTATTTTTAATGCTACCGGTAACCGTGTAAGATCGTTGCCATTGGTGGATAGTGGATTGGTATAATGTGCTATTTACTCAAAATTAAAAAAGCTCAACTTATCAAAGTTGAGCTTTTTTAATTTATTTTTCCCTAAAGTTTATATTCACCTATTGGATTGGGGAAATCTTCAGGGTTTGCAGCCAAGTGGTACCTTGGATCATCAATAGCTTCTTCTATGATGTCAGTGAAAATAGGACTGGCTTTGAATAATAATATTTTACAGTCCTCACTTAGGTGTTTCAGTTTGATTTTTTTGCCTTCAATATGGTATTTTTCAACCAAAGCAAAAATTGCTTCTATGGCTGAGTGATCTGAAATACGAGCTTCAATAAAATCAATTTCAATACTTTCAGGATCATTTTTAACATCAAATTTTTCATTAAAAGTTGCAATACTCCCAAAGAATAAAGGCCCCCATATTTCGTAAACTTTAGTCCCATCTTTTTTGAATCGTTTTCTTGCTCTAATTCTTCTGGCATTTTCCCAGGCAAATACCAAGGCACTGACTATGACTCCAGAAATAACTGCAATAGCCAAATCAAAAATTACGGTTAATGTAGAAACTAAGATCAATACAAAAATATCTGTTTTTGGTATTTTATTTAAAATTCTAAAACTAGACCAAGCAAAGGTTCCGATAACAACCATAAACATTACACCTACCAGTGCAGCAATTGGAACTTGTTCAATGTAAGAAGAGGCAAAAAGAATGAACATCAGTAGCATTACAGCAGCAGTTATTCCTGACAAGCGTCCACGTCCACCACCTTTGATATTTATAATGGATTGACCAATCATGGCACAACCACCCATCCCTCCGAACAAACCTGTAAGAATATTTGCACCACCTTGCGCAATACATTCTCGATTAGAATTCCCTCGGGTTTCTGTTAGGTCATCGATCAGGTTAAGTGTCATTAAAGATTCAATTAACCCTATGGCAGCTAATATTAGCGCATAAGGGAAAATAAATTTAAAGGTTGAAAAGTCTAAAGGAATGTTGTAAAAAGTTTCTAGTACAGGAACTGGAAAGCCTCCTTTTAAACCTTCACCACCTCCATCTTTAATAAAAGAACCGACGGTCGCTACGTCTAAGTTTGAGAAAATTACAATTCCACTAACCACCAATATGGCAATAAGTGCTTCAGGTAATTTTTTTGTTGCTTTTATTTTTGGTAAACTCCACATAATGAACATCGTCAAGCCGACTAAACCTACCATATATCCTAAAGCGCTTCCTTCTAACCAAACTTTTTCTTCACCAATAGTCTGTTTAAACATTCCTAATTGAGATAAAAAGATGACAATTGCTAAGCCATTAACAAATCCCATCATTACGGGGTGCGGAATCAATCTCACAAATTTACCTAGTTTAAAAAGACCGGCCAATACCTGTATGAATCCCATTAAAATTACTGTTAAAAAAAGGTAATAAAGACCTAGGTTTTCACTGGGGTTTCCCATGGAATTTCCTTCAGCAACCAGAGAAACCATGACAACTGCTAAGGCACCTGTAGCCCCAGAGATCATTCCTGGTCTCCCTCCAAAAATAGAGGTAATTAATCCAATCATGAAGGCTGCATATAGCCCAACAAGAGGATCTACTCCTGCTACAAAGGCAAAGGCAACCGCTTCAGGAATTAATGCTAATGCTACCGTAATTCCCGATAATACATCATTTCGTACGTTTTTTACCCTTTTGCTTATAAATTCAGTCATAATTCATGTTATTTTTCAAGTCGGCAAAGATAGTAGGTTTTTTTTAGAATACTACCCTTCTTTGTAGGTGTCGAATACTATTTTAATATTGCTGTAAGAATTTTCTAAAGCGCTCTGGGAAGCAACCCTGTTTTTAAACGCAACTTTTGTGATTCCTTCTTCAATTTGGGGGATTAATTTACCCTCATCTTTCGATGTCATCATAAACCAAAAGGTTTCTTTTAAAATGAGTTTCTTTTGAAAATAAATATGATACGTTGTTGTTAAGGGTTTTATAAGGTTCAAATCTATGATACCACATTCTTCTTTCACTTCTCTAATTGCTGCAGATTTAATCGTCTCTCCTTTTTCAACACAGCCTTTAGGTAAATCCCACACACCATTTCTAAAAATAAATAAGATTTCGTTTTTTGGATTTAAAACAAGTCCGCCAGCAGCTGAAATTACATTAAATTGTTTAAAAAAAAGGACTTTAGATTTTTCTAAATCTGTACAGAAAATGACGACTCCTTTAGTTGAATTAGACGATAAATGATTTATAATTGTATGAATATTTAGATTTTCAAATAAGTAAATTGGATATTCATTTCCTTTTGGTAGTAAATCTGTTAAAATAATTGGTTTGTCGTTTGTAAAAACTTTATACATTTGCCGTATGGTATTAAACAAAGATATAGGAAAAAAAACAGCTGAGCTTCTTTTACAGATGAAAGCGATAAAATTAAGCCCGAATGAACCATTTACATGGGCTTCTGGTTGGAAATCACCCATATATTGTGACAACAGAATAACATTGTCATACCCTGTAGTAAGAGTTTTTTTAAAAGAAGAAATTGCTAAAATTGTTGAAAAGCAACATGGTATGCCAGATGTAATTGCTGGGGTAGCTACAGGTGCCATTGCTATTGGTATTTTAGTTGCTCAAGAATTAGGTGTTCCTTTTGTGTATGTAAGGCCAGAACCAAAAAAACATGGTCGTAAAAACCAAATAGAAGGCTATTTAGAGCGTGGGCAAAATGTTGTTGTCATTGAAGATTTAATAAGTACAGGGAAGAGTAGCTTAAATGCTGTTGAAGCTCTTAAAGAAGCAGGTGCTGTTGTAAAAGGGATGGTAGCCATTTTTTCTTATGGATTTGATATTGCAAGTGCTAATTTTGAAGATAAAAATATAGAATTAACGACGCTAAGTAATTACGAAAGTTTATTAGAGCAAGCATTGGATAGTAATTATATATCAGATAAAGAATTACTTACTTTAACCGATTGGAGGAGAAATCCGAGTGAGTGGAAACAATAAAAATAACACAATGAATATTGAAGGAATCAAAGTATCGACTCAGAAATCTGCAAAAGAAGTATATGCCTTTTTTACAGACTTGTCAAATTTTAAACACTTAATGCCTGAAAATATTGAAAAATTTGAAGTTGATGGAACTTCTTTTATTTTTGGACTGAAAGGAATGCCTGAAATTAGATTGGTTCTCAAAGAAAAAATAGAATATTCTAAAATATCTCTAGGGGCAGCAAGTAGTAAGTTGCCTTTTACATTGGTTGCTCATATTCAAGAAGTATCTGAAAATTCATCTACTGTTCAGTTGCAATTTCAAGGAGAATTTAATCCAATGATGGCAATGATGATTAAAAAACCATTGACGAAATTCGTAGAGACACTTTCCGAAAATATTGGCAAAATTTAGAGAAAAGATATTTCCTTAATTCCAAATTCTCTTATAGATTCGTCTTCTAATTGAATTTGGATTTTACCATTTGTAGAAATTCCAGTAATCATTCCCATAAAAATTTCGTTGCTACTGCTTTTAAACATCGAGGGGGTGTCCTTTTTGTACAAGGCAGTCATGTATTTTTTTTCTAAAAGGTCAAATTTTTGAGTTGCTAAATCATGTATTTTTTTTTCAATTTCCATTAAAAGATCTTTCAACAGATCGTCTAAATCGTATTCAATTAAAGTTTCTAATTTCAAAGAAGTCACCTTTGTAAGTGTTTTTGGAAAATTTTCTTGATTCACATTAAGTCCAATTCCGATGACAGAATTTTTTATGTGATCTCCCTTAAAAGTGTTTTCTACAAGAATTCCGCAGATTTTTCTATTAGCTGATACGATATCATTGGGCCATTTAATTGCAATCTTTGAAATGTTTTTAGTAAATAAGACATCATAAATTGCAAGAGAAATTGCGAAATTTAAACTTTTTTGATGAATTATTTTTAAATTTTCATGGGAGATAAATACGCTGAATGTAAGGTTTTTATTGGGTTCAGATAACCAATTACTTTCCTGTTGACCCCTTCCTTTTGTTTGTTTTTCTGTAACAATTGTAGTAAAGTTTTTTGGGGTAGTATCTTTCAGCAAAGCCTTTAAATAAGAATTTGTTGATTCGGTGGTAGTAAGCTTGATTATTTCCAAGTGTTAAATAAAGTGTAAACTACTGTAATAATACATAAAATACTCACAAAAAAATAATAACTTTGCATGAAATTATAAAATAAATTAATGACAAACAAAAGTGTGAGTTCAGATGATTTAATTGCTTTAATAATTAAAGGGATTGATGATGTAAAAGGAGAAGATATTCAATTATTAGACTTGCGGGACATTGAGAATACAGTATGTAATTATTTTATAATTTGCTCAGGAAACTCAAATACACAGGTAAATGCAATCTCTGGTTCGGTTCAAAAATTAGTAAGTAAAGAACTTAAAGATAAGCCCTGGCACATTGAGGGACAAACAAATTCTGAGTGGGTCTTAATGGATTATGTCAACGTAGTTGTTCATATTTTTCAGAAACATGTAAGAGAATATTATGATATTGAAAGTCTTTGGGGTGATGCAAAAATTACAGAGATAAATCCAGTTTAATTTTTATTTTTAAATAAATGAGTGATTCAAAAAAAGAGAGTAATTCAAATATGCCTAAATTTAAGTTTAATACTTATTGGATTTATGCCGCAATATTTGTCTTGATAATGGCATTTCAGTTTTTTACTAGCGGAGATTTAGTTACTAAAAACATTTCAAAAAATGAATTCAATAACATTTTAGGACAGAATGATATTTCTAAGATTGTAATTGTCAATAATAATTTAGCTCAAATTTTTATCAAAGAAGAAGCTCAGACTAAAGAGCGATATAAAAAGATGATCAGCTCAACTTTTTATTCTAAAGGTTCTTATCTTTTTGAGCACAATTTTGGTGACTTGCAAAATTTTGAAAATGATATAGAAAAATCTAGGCTGTCAAATAATTTAGACTTTGATTTAAAAAACGAAAATAGAACCAGCATTTTTGATACCATTTTAGGCTTTTTGCCGTTTATAATTCTAATAGCAGTTTGGTTATTTTTTATGCGAAGAATGTCAGGTGGAAATGGAGCTAGCGGAGGAGGACAGATATTTAGTATTGGTAAATCAAAAGCTAAATTATTTGATAAGGATACTAAAGTCAAGACCACTTTTGAAAATGTAGCTGGTTTAGAGGGAGCAAAAGAAGAAGTTCAAGAAATTGTAGATTTCTTAAAAAATCCAAATAAATATACTTCATTAGGGGGTAAAATACCGAAAGGGGCTTTATTAGTAGGGCCTCCAGGAACCGGTAAAACCTTGTTAGCAAAAGCTGTTGCAGGTGAAGCAGATGTTCCATTTTTCTCTTTATCAGGATCTGATTTTGTTGAAATGTTTGTTGGTGTGGGTGCTTCTCGAGTTAGAGATTTATTTAAACAAGCCGCTCAAAAATCACCTTCAATTATTTTTATTGACGAGATCGATGCTATTGGAAGAGCTCGTGGAAAAAACAATATGACTGGCGGAAATGATGAACGTGAAAATACGTTAAATCAGTTGTTAACAGAAATGGACGGTTTTGGAACCGATACGAATGTCATTGTATTGGCCGCAACAAATAGGGCAGATGTATTAGACGGTGCCTTAATGCGCGCAGGTCGTTTTGATAGACAAATTTATGTAGATCTTCCAAACATTAATGAAAGAAAAGAAATTTTTGAAGTACACATAAAACCACTGAAGTTAGCAAATGATGTTAAGATTGAGTTTTTAGCACAGCAAACTCCTGGTTTCTCAGGTGCTGATATTGCAAATATGTGTAATGAATCTGCGCTAATTGCTGCAAGAAACGGTAAAAAAGCAATTCATCATCAAGATTTTTTAGATGCTGTAGATAGAATTGTAGGTGGTTTAGAAAAGAAAAATAAAGTGATCACACCTAAAGAGAAAAAAGTGATTGCTTTTCACGAAGCAGGACACGCGACCATAAGCTGGATGTTGGAACATGCCGCGCCACTAGTTAAAGTAACGATTGTTCCAAGAGGGCAATCTTTAGGAGCTGCTTGGTACCTACCTGCCGAAAGAATGATTGTTCAAACAGAACAAATGTTAGATGAAATGTGTGCGACCCTTGGGGGAAGAGCTGCAGAAAAAATCATATTTAACAAAATATCTACAGGTGCATTAAGTGATTTAGAGAAAGTAACCAAACAAGCGAGAGCCATGGTTACTGTATATGGCTTAAATAAAGAAGTTGGTAATATCACTTATTATGATTCTTCTGGTAATGACTCTTTTGTAAAGCCTTATAGTGAAGAAACCGCAAAAAAAATAGATCAAGAAATATCTAAAATGATTGAAGCTCAATATGAAAGAGCTCTAGAATTATTAGATAATAATAAAGATAAATTGACAGTTCTTGCTGAGTTGTTATTAGAAAAAGAAGTTATTTTTAAAGATGACTTACAGAAAATATTTGGTAAAAGACCTTTTGATAAAGAGGAAGAAAAAGAAAAAAATATAATTGAAGAAAAAGAAGATGTTTTACCAATAGAGGACACTAGTTCTGTTGAAGAATAATTGAAAATCGTTATTTAAATGAGTTTTTTTAAAAAATTTTTCAATTTACCCGCTAAACAAAAATCTACTGAAGTAGAAACCAACAAGGAAAAAAACCTTTGTTTGGACGAAATGTTTGTTCACAACTTTGTTGCTAAAGGGGGGATGTTCTTATATTGCTTAAATGCAAAAGAAGTTGCTGATAATCTAAATAATATTTTAAAAGAAAATAATTGGAATCGTTTTTCTCTTTTAGATGAGCGCCTAATTCCATTTTTTAACAAAAATGAGGTAGCTGCAATTCAAGGATTTGATGTCAATATTCCTGTTTTTACAAGTTGTGAGCATTTAATTGTAGACAATGGAGATATCTTATTCTCTTCTAATCAGTTAAAAAGTAATAAACTTTCTGAAATGCCACCCAATTTCATAGTGTACGCAACTACAAGTCAGTTTGTTAAAAGTATGGGTGAAGGTTTAACGGGTATCAAAACTCATTACAAAGAAAATTTACCAACAAATATTTCTGCCGTTAAAAATTATAATATCAATAAAGGTGACGATAGTTTCTTAAATTATGGAAACAGTAATTCAAAAAACTTATATTTGCTGCTACTAGAAGATTTATAATATGAGCAACCTTTTAAGAAGGACTTTTTCGGGTATTGTCTACGTTTTACTTTTTTTATTTGCAATTCTTTTTTCAAAAGAGTCCTATGTCATTTTAACTTCATTATTTGGCCTATTGTGTATTTGGGAATTTTCTAAACTTATAAATTTAAAAGGATTAATTGGGTATGTTTTTTTTGGTATAACGCTAATTTTAATACTTAAAAGACTCGAAAGCTATGCCGTGGTATTAATTCTCGGTATTACTATTATTTCTTCTTTACATCTCATCTTTTCTTTAGTATCTAAAAAAGAAATTACGTATTTAAATGATCGATCCAAGTTTGGTATACTAACAAGGTATCTCATTTTTTCTATGATTTTCTTAATTCTATTACCGATTTATAAAGGAAGTTACAATTCAAATTTAATGATTTGTATTTTACTAATGATTTGGACCAATGATAGTTTCGCTTTTTTTGTGGGAAAAAATATGGGTAAAAGAAAATTATTCGTTTCGATTTCTCCAAAAAAAACACAAGAAGGTTTTATAGGAGGACTTATTTTTACGCTATTATCTGCTTACATTATTAGTCATTTCAATACTGATTTCACAGTCGTAAATTGGTTGGTTATTTCTTTGATTATAAGCGTATTGGGAACATTAGGAGATTTGGTAGAATCTAAGTTTAAAAGACAAGCTAACGTAAAAGATAGTGGTACTATAATGCCAGGTCACGGAGGAATGTTAGACCGGTTGGATAGTATTTTATTTGCTGCTCCGTTTATTTATTTATACATTAATTTTATAATATAATTATGATTCGTTTTCACAAAGAAGGATATAGAATAATTTTGACAGCTCTAATAATCTCTATTATTGGTGTTGTATGCGCAGAAAAACTAATTGAGATTCCTTGGTTGGTAAAACTAATTCAAATAGTAATTCTTGGTTTTTTAATAATTATATTACAATTTTTTAGAAATCCTAAAAGAATAGCACCTCCTAATAATGACATCCTAGTTGCACCTGTAGATGGTAAAGTAGTCGTTATTGAAGAAGTAGAGGAACCTGAGTATTTCAAAGGCAAAAGGTTGCAAGTTTCCATTTTTATGTCTCCAATTAATGTACATGTGACTAGGTATGCTATGAGTGGAGATATAAAATACAGTAAATACCATCCTGGAAAATATTTAGTAGCATGGCATCCAAAAGCCTCAACGGAAAATGAAAGAACAACTGTTGTAGTTCACAATTCATCTTTCGGGGATGTGTTGTACAGACAAATTGCTGGAGCTTTAGCAAAAAGAATTGTTAACTATGCGAAACAGGGAGACAAAGTAGTTCAGGGAACTGATGCAGGTTTTATTAAGTTTGGATCAAGAGTAGATTTATTTCTTCCATTGGATACAAAATTAAAAGTATCTTTGGGAGATAAGGTAAAAGGCGGAATTCAAGCAATTGCTGAAAAATAACATGTATGAAATCTTATTTAGACAAAGAGTTTAAAGATGCTTTTGATAAGATTTCTGAGTTAGAAGAGAGTTTAGCTCCTGATACAATGTTAAAACTCTATGCCTATTACAAACAAGCTAATTTTGGAAACAATGTTCCTTTTGAGAGTGAACTCAATGTAAGAAATGCATTTAAGTTTAATGCTTGGATGCAATTAAATGGAATGTCACCAGATGATGCTAAGAAATCATATATTGAATTAGCAAATACCATTTTAATTTAAAAATATAACATTATGAAAAAAATTCTTGTTTTATCCTTTTTGTTTCTTGGTTTTTTATCATGTAATACAGAAAAAAAAGCGAAGATAGTTAAGGGAGACAAAGTAGTAGTTAAAAAAAGTACTGCCCCGTTCTCTATAGAGAAAGCAAAAAAAGAAATTAATTTTATCGCTTACAAAACTTCAGATAAAGTTCCTGTTGGAGGTCAGTTTAAGAAAGTAGATGTCATTTCTGGTGGAGAAGGGAATACGGTTAATGAAGCAATACACAATACTGAATTTTCTATTCCCGTGAGTAGTCTTTTTACTCAAAATTCAAGTAGAGATTATAAAATTAAAAAGTTCTTTTTTGGTATTATGGACAATACAAAATTACTTTCTGGGAAGTTATTGTTGTCAGATGCTACAAAGGGTGTCGCGGAAATTAAAATGAATGGTATTTCTCAAAAAGTTCCTTTTACGTATTCAATTGTTGATCGTACTTTTAATATGAAGGCGGCTATAGATGTAAATAACTGGAATGCCTCTAAAGCTCTTGCCTCTTTAAATAATGTTTGTTTAGACCTTCACAGAGGAGCAGACGGTATCTCTAAAACTTGGAGTGAAGTGACTCTAAATATTACAACAGTATTTTAGAAGAATTATAAATTATTCAACGCTTTTGCAAGTGTTTTAAATCGAAAAGAATATCCATTCTTTTCGATTTTTTTTGATGATATTCTACTTCCCTCTAGAAGAAGGACTGCTAATTTTCCAAACAAAACCTTCAAAGCAATGCGAGGTATTCCAATTCCTATATAAGGTCTTTTTAAACTTTTAGCCAAAACTTTAGAAAAAGTTTTATTTGTATGATGTTCCGGACTTACTGCGTTAAAAACTCCGGTCAAATTATTGTCTATTATTTTTAGATATATGTGGCACAAATCATCAATATGGATCCAAGGCAGATGTTGTTCTCCAGAACCTAAAGGAACTATTATAGGAGTTTTCATCTTTTCTAGGGCACCCCCTTTAGGAGCTAAAACAATCCCTGTTCTAACGATAGTTACCGCAGTATTTTTTGTTGAAAATTGTTGTGCAGCTTGCTCCCATTTTTGACAAACATCCGCTAAAAAGTCACTTCCTGGCTTTGCTGTTTCTTTAAAAATTTCTTCAGTAGTTAGAGCACCATAATAGCCAACACCAGAGGCAGATATGAACCCTTTAAGGTCAATTTTCAATTCATTTACCTTTTTTAAAAGCATGTTGGTCGTTTTAACCCTGCTATCTATGATTATTTTTTTTCTTTTTTTTGTCCAGCGCTTTTCAGCAATTCCTGCTCCGGCTAGATGGATGATATAATCGGTATTTTCGAGTGCTTTTTCATCTATATAATTGGATGAGAGATCCCACATAAATTCATCATTATTTTTTGGTTCTCTAGTTAAAACAATCACTTCATGATTTTTATCAATTAGTGTTTTTTTTAGCCTTAGACCAATTAATCCTGTGCCTCCAGTAATTAAGATTTTTGCCATGATGTAAAAATAAAAAACCGTAATCAAAATGATTACGGTTTGCAATAGATAATTTTTATGAGATTATTTAATCTCTTTCATAACATTTGTAATCAATGTTTTTAAATGATTTTTGTGAGCTTTGGTAGCGATGTTCCCTGTTCCATTACTTGCCCAAGATTTGATATTTTTCAAATTATAAATCGCCATTGATTTTGCAGCTATTGGATACCTACTGCTAGACTTTCCTGAAATTATTTGAATCAACCCCTTTGTATACGCTGCTTGTAAATTCTGACGAAAAGAGTTAATATTTCCTTTTACATCCTTTTTAAACATTGCATTGTTTAAATCTGTCATATAAGCAGATAGCTTGTATTTGTTTCCGTACAATTCAGAATTTATAATTCTTTGAAGTGTATTGGGATGTGTAATATGAGCTAAAACTCTTGTTTGATAACTTAACACTTGTTCATGAATTTTTGGATCTTCCGGTCCGCGCCTGAAATTAAATCCACGTCTTTGTGAAGCTAAATAGTTGTATAAATTATTGGGTGCGTTAAATGCATTTGGAGCAAAAACATATTTACTTAGTGCATTCATTGCTCTTTTTTGATCTTTTAAACTCACTGGTGTATATGGTTTTGTTCCCCCAATTTGACCAGGTTTTGCTCGATCTACATACACACCTCCAATAAATCTAGCGATTATTCCAGCTGCAGTTGCAGATTGTCCACTTAAAATATAATATGCTTGCCTCAATTGCATATATGATTCCCCAGAATCAGCAAAACGTGCTTTAATATCCTTCATCATCATATTAGACAATTCAATTCTATTGATCGAATATTTAATTTGATCATTAGATAAATCCCCAATCATTACTCTTGGGTCAATTCCTTTTCCTGGAGAACGCATATCATCTGCATCATTACCAAAAATTAATTCTGGTTCGGTAGATCTGTCTAATAAAGTATTTCTTTCTGTATTTGATCTAAATGGAGTGTACCCAAATTGAATTGCCCAAATATCGTAAGGCCCCACAGCCATGTCGTAATATTGTCCTTGTTTACTCCTGTCTTTAGTTAAATTAACTGCAGCATAATCCATCACAGATCCTGATAATGCTTTTCCTTTTATAAAATCTGAATCTGCTAATTCTTCTGGAGAAAATAATTGACTCGATTTCATATTATGATTCAACCCTAAGGTATGACCAATTTCGTGCATGATTAAAGATTTCATTCCTTGTTCTTTTAATCCTTTCATTTCTAAGTCTGATGCACCTGCAGCGGCTAAAACAGTTTGACCAAATAAGGTGTTTTCATGCATTAAATGTCCCTTAGAACAGAATAAATGATTGCTCTTATTCTTGAAAAATTTAAGTTTTTCCTCTTCAGAAGTTACTGCAGTAAAATTTAAAGCAGTGGCGTTATCAAAAATTCTCTCATAATATACTCTGTTTGTAAAATGTACATATTCCAACATGATATCTGCTCCTAAAATTTCACCAGTTTTTGGATTGACAAAACTTGGGCCATATCCCCCAAAACGAGGATTTGGTGACGAGGTCCAACGCAATACATTATAACGAATATCACCAGCGTCCCAATCTGCATCATCTGGCTGAACCTTTACGACCATTGCATTGCTAAATCCCGCTTTTTGGAATGCTACATTCCACGCTAAAACACCCTCTTTAATTGTTTCTATAAACTCAACAGGTGTTGTATTTTCTATCCACCAAGTGATAGGAGTTACTGGATCCGAAAGGGTTGCATTGGGATTTTTCTTTACCAACTTCCATCTGTGAATGAAGTCTCTATAATTGACAACCTCAGTAGTTGTCATATCATTCGTTTCCGTTAAGAAATATCCAACTCTTGGGTCATCTAGTCTTGTTTCATAGTCATTCTCTGGCATATTCATAAATGTATGGAATACCTGAATAGATACATTTCTTCCGTCAGTTACAGCATTACTACCCCCATTTAAAACAGTAGGATTGTTAAATACATATACTGTCTTTATATTGGTGTTCTCTGGATAATTTTTTATTTTTTTTATTTTAGATTTGGTTTTATCAAATCTACCTAGGCTGAATGCAAGAGGAGATTGCCCAGGATATCTTGGTCCTTTTATTCTTGTAAATATTTCTGATAAGAATAGATCATCCCCAGCAATTAAATATTCACCAGTTTTGCTGTCTGATGCTAGTATTTTACCAGTAGCAATTATAGCTTCGCTAATATTTGCGCTTGAAGATTTGGAGATGGCAATTTTTTCGTCAAAATAAAATGAGTTATTTGGAGCAACAAACTCTAAACGATTAAAGTATTTTTTTACGTGAAAAATGCTAGACCCTTGATAGGATCCTCTAATTTTCCCTGCATCAGCAACACCATCTGCAATTTGAGAAAAATAGATAAACTCTTTCGTCAATTGCTCTTTTTTTACTAAAAGTTTCACCGATCCAGTGACGGTATCTTGGAAAATCGTAAATAAACCTTCAATTTTCTTACTACTTTTAGTGAGGTCTTTAATCGATTTTACTTTCTTTTTAGGAGGTGTTTTTTTAGGTGTTTTAATTTCTTTTTTCTTCTTTTTCCAAAACTGCGCATTTAGGTCTTGATTTCCTGATAGAAAAAGGGTCAGGAATAATATTAAAAAAACAGTTGTCTTATTTTGATAGATTACTTTCATAAGGCTCATTTAACATTTATTAATAAGATGCAAGTTGTTTTTTTTAAATTACTATCAATGTTAATATTATGATAATATTTATGAGGTTATATTTTTTAGCTGAATTATTTTTTAAAATCATAAAGCTATGTTAATCTTTTTTTGGTCATTTAATAAAGCCGTATTTTTATAGAAATGAAAAAAAATACAACAAGAAAAGGTTTTGTCTTTAAATCATATGAAGTAGATAAGCAATCTCCTTTTGAAAAATTATTTGAAATTTTCAAAGAATTAATTACGCATACTTCTGGAGATTTTGATGAGGCAATCGATTGGTTACGTTCTTTGGATAAAGAATACAAATTAACAGATGAAAATTATACGCTAGAGGATTTTATTGAAGATCTAAAGAAGAAGGGATACATTAAAGAGGAAATTGAAGGAGATCGCTCAGGAGGAATTAAAATTACACCGAAGACAGAACGTGCAATTAGACAGCAAGCGTTAAAACTCATTTTTGGTAATATAAAGAGAAGCGGTGTTGGGAATCACAAAAGCAAGTCGCAAGGAGTTGGTGACGAGCACACAGGAGATTTTAGATCCTATCAATTTGGAGATTCTTTGGATAAAATTTCAATTACGGAAAGCATTAGAAATGCTCAAATCAATAATGGTATTGACGGTTTTAACCTAAGAGAAAAAGACTTAATAGTTGAAGAAACACTTCATAAAAGTCAAATGAGTACGGTGTTAATGATCGATATTAGTCATTCTATGATTTTATATGGAGAAGATAGAATTACACCTGCTAAGAAAGTTGCAATGGCTTTAGCAGAGTTAATTACAACCCGCTACCCGAAAGATACCTTGGATATTATTGTTTTTGGAAACGATGCTTGGTCCATTAAAATTAAAGATTTACCCTACCTACAAGTAGGTCCTTATCACACAAATACTGTAGCTGGTTTAAAGCTCGCAATGGATCTGTTGCGCAGAAAAAAAAATACGAACAAACAAATTTTTATGATTACAGATGGTAAGCCGAGTTGTCTTCTTTTACCAGATGGACAGTATTATAAAAACAGTAATGGTCTTGATACATACATAGTAGATAAATGTTATTCAATGGCCCAACAAGCAAGAAAATTAGGAATTCCTATTACCACTTTTATGATTGCTCAAGACCGGTATTTAATGCAGTTTGTAAAAGCGTTTACAAAAGCAAATCAAGGGAAAGCATTCTATACGGGTTTAAAAGGTTTAGGAGAAATGATTTTTGAAGATTACGAAACTAATAGAAAAAAACGAATCAAAGGATAAATGAGAATAGAACAAATTAAAACACTTGGAGCCTTAAAAGAGTCTGGTTACACTTCCAAATCTATTAAAGACGAGTTAAGAGAAAACCTTATTGTTAAAATAATGAATAAGGAAACAGTATTTAAAGGGGTTCATGGATATGAAAACACCGTAATTCCCGAATTAGAAAGAGCTATTTTAAGTAAGCATAATATTAATTTATTGGGTCTTAGAGGACAAGCGAAAACACGTTTAGCAAGACTGATGGTTGGTTTATTAGACGAGTACATCCCTGTAGTAGAGGGGTCTGAAATTAACGATGATCCATTGAACCCAATTTCAAGATTTGCCATAGAACGGATCAATGAAAAAGGAGATGAAACTCCTATTTTTTGGTTGCATAGAAATGATCGATTTGCAGAAAAACTGGCAACTCCAGATGTTACTGTAGCTGATATTATTGGAGATATAGATCCTATAAAAGCAGCCAATTTAAAATTGAGTTATGCAGATGATAGGGTGATTCATTACGGAATGATTCCTCGGGCAAACAGGTGTATTTTTGTAATCAATGAATTACCAGATCTTCAAGCAAGGATTCAAGTAGCTTTGTTCAATATCTTACAAGAAGGAGATATTCAGATTAGAGGGTTTAAATTGCGTTTGCTGTTAGATATGCAATTTTTATTTACAGCAAATCCTGAGGATTATACCAATAGAGGGAGTATTGTAACTCCACTAAAAGACAGAATTGGTTCACAAATTTTAACTCATTACCAAGATATAGAAACGGCAAAAATGATTACGCAACAGGAGGCTACTAAAACTGCTGCTCAAAAGGAATTTATTCAAGTGCCAGAATTAGCAAAAGACTTATTAGAACAAATTGTTTTTGAAGCTAGAGAAAGTGAATATATAGATGCAAAAAGTGGCGTAAGTGCACGTTTGAGTATTACTGCTTTCGAAAATTTATTAAGTACAGCAGAAAGAAGATCTTTAATTTTAGGGGATGAAAAAACAATGATTCGTCTGAGTGATTTTGATGGGATTATTCCGGCCATTACAGGTAAAGTAGAATTAGTTTATGAAGGGGAACAAGAGGGAGCGCAAGTAGTTTCAGAAAAATTAATTAAAAATGCGATCAAAAAATTATTTCCAAGTTATTTTCCAGAAATAAAAAAGTTAGAAAAACAAGATGTTGAATCACCTTATGATGAGATCGTCTCTTGGTTCTTTAATGCCAATGAAGCGTTTGAATTATTAGATGAATTTTCAGAACTTCAGTATAAAAATGAGATCGATAAAGTAAGTCCTCTAGATCAGTTCTTAAAGGAACATCAACCCAATATGAACATTGCAGATGCTTATTTTGTAAAAGAGTTTATTCTTTGGGCCTTGGTAGAGTTTAAAAAATTAAGTAAATTTAGATTTGTAGAAGGAACTCAATTTAAAGACCCATACAGCAACTTTATGAAGGGGCTTTAAATTAGATAGACAATTAGATAGACAATTAGAAAAACAATCACGCGATTGATAACCATAATTAAATTTTGTTATCGATTAACAAATTAAAGTAAATCAGCAAGTATGAATAATTATTTTAAAATTATAAAAAAATATGTTCTCTTTTTTTTAGTGCTCTCTTTAACCTCTTGTTTAACAAATGTTGAAGATGAGGTTGAAATTGACCCCTGTTTAGACATAACTTTTTCGGTGAGTGTAAAACCAATTATAGATGCTCATTGCGTTCAATGTCATGGAAATGGTGGAATTTATCCCAATTTAACATCGTATAATTTAATTAGTCTAGTTGCAGGAAAGATCAAGTCTGAAGTTGTGAGCAGAGAGATGCCAAAAGAGGAATCTCTTACCCAAGACCAAATTGACGCAATTGTTTGTTGGGTGGATAGTGGTGCCTTAAACAACTAAAATCATACGTATGAATAAAAATAAAATTATTTTTTCAATCCTAATTATAGGAATTCTTTGTTTTTTTATTTCCTATAAAATGTACAACAGACCTCATGCTAATATTACAGAATCTACCCCTGATATAACCTTAACTGCAGATACAATTATTGATGCTTTTTCTTCAGATGAAACCAAAGCAAATAGTCGTTACTTAGATAAAATTTTAAATATTACAGGTACAGTATCTGAACTTAAGTTAGAAAAAAATAAAGGGATTATTACCTTGAAAACCAATCAAGACTTTGGGAGTGTTTTGTGTCATTTATCTGAAAGCGCCTCTCAAAACATACACTCATTGATCGTAGGTCAAAAAATCACTTTAAAAGGAGTTTGCACAGGGTATCTGATGGATGTTATTCTTGTAAACGCGGAAATAACTAATGAATGAACTAAATACATCATAAAATGAAATCGACTTATCTACTTTTAATCTGCTTTTTGTTATCATACAACATGCAATCCCAAGAACAATATTTAACTAAAAATGGAGCAATAACATTTTTTTCTTCCACGATAATAGAAGATATAAAAGCAGAAAATAATCAAGTGTTGAGTATTATAGATGCCTCAAAAAGTAAAATGGCCATTTCTATTTTAATCAAATCTTTCTTATTTAAAAAGGCATTAATGCAAGAGCATTTTAATGAGAATTATTTAGAGTCAGATAAATTTCCAAAAGCAACTTTCAAAGGGGATATTTTAAATTTTAATAATGTTAGTAGTCTTGATGCTAAATATGATGTACAGGGAATTATTACCATCCATGGAGTAAGTAAGGAAATTGTAGTCCCTACGATTTTTAAAAGAAATGGCGATACTATTTTAGTTAAAGGTGAATTCGATTTACTTTTAGAGGATTTTGATATTAAAATCCCGAGACTCGTCTTAAAAAAAATTGCCAAAGAAATTAACGTTACTTTTGAATTCAATCACAAGCCCTACAATCGATAAAAGATGAAAAAAATCATATGTACTCTCTTTATTTTTGGTCTTAGTCTTCAATACTCTGCTCAAGATCTTCTAGCTATTTTAGATAAAGAAACTCCACAAGTAGACCAAATTGTTACCGCAACATTTAAAGGAACTAGAATCTTAAACGGACATTCAATTGAAAACAGAAAAGATAAAGAGTTAGAATTTCTTATTTCTCACAGGTTTGGTAGGGTAAATTTGGGTTTTGATGAACTTTTTGGACTAGATCAATCCAATATTCGTTTTGCATTAGAATATGGTTTAAATGACGATTTAACGATTGGGTTGGGTAGAAGTAGTTTTGAGAAAACGTACGATAGTTTTCTAAAATACAGTGTGTTAAAACAAAAAAAAGGGGCTAATTCTTTTCCTTTTGCAGTTTCTCTTTTTGGAAGTATTGCATTAAAAACAATCAAGGATTTCGATCCTTCTGACAAAAGAACTTTTGCAGAAAGCTTATTCTATGTCGGTCAGGTTTTAATTGCTAGAAAAGTAAGTTCTTCATTTTCATTTCAACTAACACCAACTTATGTTCATAGAAATACGGTAAGAATCAATGAAGATCCGCATGATATTTTTGCATTGGGTTTAGGAACGAGAATTAAATTAAATAAAAGAGTTTCATTTAATAGTGAATACTTTCTGAATTTTAATGAATCTAAATCAATAAATGCAAGAAATTCACTGGCACTAGGGGTCGATATCGAAACTGGAGGACATGTGTTTCAGCTTATTCTATCCAATGCCATTACAATGATAGAAAAAAGTTTTATTACCGAATCAACTGATAACTTTTTCGAAGGAGATATTCATTTTGGATTTAACATCTCCAGAACTTTTTAAAAATAATTTTAGAGTGTTTAGTGACCCTTTGAAGTTTTTTTAGATCGAGTGCCTTATAATTTTGCAATAACTGCCTCGGCACAGCGTTCCCCGTCCATAGCAGCAGAAATAATCCCGCCAGCATATCCACCACCCTCACCGCAAGGGAATAAACCCTCTATTTCTGGATGTTCTAGAGTGTCTTTTCTTGGAATATTTACGGGTGATGAAGTTCTCGATTCAACACCTATAATATTTGCTTCATTTGTATAATAACCATGCATTTTTCGACCAAAATCAACAAAACCTTTACGTAATCGACTTCCAATAATTTTTGGTAAAAGAGAGTGAAGAGGGGCCGAATTTAAACCAGGTTGATATGAGCTTTCATTTAAATCTGAAGAAACTTTCCCATCAACAAAATCAACTAATTTTTGTGCGGGAGCCGCTTGTGATCTTCCACCAGCAAAAAAGGCAATTTTTTCTAAATCTTTTTGAAACTCTAATCCTTTAAGGGGACCAAATTTTTCATATTTATTAAAATCTTTATCAATGTCTAGTTCAACAACAATTCCAGAATTTGCAAATTTATTATTTCTACGAGAAGGAGACATTCCGTTTACAACGACTTCTCCATTTGCTGTTGCAGCGGGTACGATAAATCCACCAGGACACATGCAAAACGAATACACTCCTCTGTTTTTGACTTGCTGAACTAAGCTATAAGCGGCAGCAGGTAATAATTCATCTCTTTCTCCCGAACAATGATATTGAATTTGATCTATTATTTGTTGGGGGTGCTCAATACGAACTCCCATTGCGAAAGACTTTGCTTTTAAGGAAATATTTTTTTTGTGTAACAATTCATAGACATCTCTGGCAGAGTGACCTGTAGCTAAGATGACAGAATTTACAGCCATTTCTTTCCCGTTTTGAAGCTGAATAGCTTGTAATTTGTTATTTTTTAATACAAAATCCGTAACACGAGTTTCAAAATGAATTTCGCCGCCAAATTTTAAAATATTTTCACGGATATTTTGAATAATTTTAGGAAGTTTATTGGTTCCAATATGAGGGTGAGCGTCTACTAAAATTTGTTCTGTTGCACCGTGAAAAACTAGGTTTTCAAAAATACGTCTCACATCTCCTCGCTTTAGAGAGCGTGTATAAAGTTTTCCATCAGAGTAGGTTCCTGCGCCACCTTCACCAAAACAATAATTAGAATCGTTATTGACAATATGATCTTGATTAATCGCTTTAAGATCTCGTCTTCTTTCTTGTACGTTTTTTCCACGTTCTAAAACTACAGGTTTAAACCCAAGCTCTATACACCGAAGTGCTGCATACATTCCTGCAGGACCAAAACCAATAATGTGAATTTCTTTGGCATTAGAAACATCTTTGTAATCAAAAGTATAGTCCGGTTTTTCAGAAATTTCCTCGTCAATATAAACAGCAACTTTATAATTAAAAAGGATGTTTTTTTTTCGAGCGTCAATCGATTTACGTAAAACTTTTACAGCAAAGATTTGATTTTTATCAATTCCTAAAACTTTCGAAGATTTATGGAAAAGAATCTGTTCCATTCGTTCTTCTACTAAACTTATTCTGAGCTGTATTTCTTTTACCATACCGCGAAAATAACGAAATTAAAAGTGTATCTTAAAATAATGGTTTAGATAATTAATTTTTCTAATTTTAGAGGGGAGGATTTGAGGATCTTAATTGTCATAAAATTACATGAAATTCAAATAACAAATCACTATTTTTTTTATCTTTAAAAAATATTTGATGTGAATAGATTTTGAATAAAACATCATCTCAAAACACGCTTTGTAATTCTTTTTTTGAGGAAACAGAATTAAGAATATACATTGAAAATTAAAAAATTAATTAAATAACTATTAATTACCTTCAAGCATAAATTGACAACTTTTGTCTTTTTAGTTGTAATTAGGGGTTAAAAAAAAATTCATGGAACTAAACTTAACAAGACCAATCGTATTTTTCGATTTAGAAACAACAGGGATTAATATTGCAACCGATAAAATTGTTGAAATTTCAATTTTAAAAGTATTTCCTAATGGGAATAAAGAAAGTAAGACCTGGTTGGTAAATCCTGAAATAGAAATCCCACAAGCAGCGATAGATGTTCATGGGATCACAAATGAAAAAGTAGTTACAGAGCCTACATTTAAAGAACTAGCTTCAAAAGTAAGTGAAATGATTGCTGATGCGGATTTAGCTGGATTCAATTCTAATAGATTTGATATTCCCTTATTGGCTGAGGAGTTAATGCGGGTAGGAGTAGACTTTGATATGAAAAATAGAAAAGCGATTGACGTTCAGGTAATATTCCATAAAAAGGAACAAAGAACATTGGGTGCTGGGTATCAATTTTATTGTGGAAAAGTATTAGAGGGAGCTCATGGAGCCGAAGCAGATACCAATGCAACGTATGAAATTCTTCTGGCTCAATTAGATAAATATGATGATATTGAAAACTCTGTAGATGCTTTAAGTAAATTTTCAACACACGGAATTCGAGCAGATTTTGCCGGTTTTATTTTGATGAACGAAGAAGACCAAGAAGTTTTTTCATTTGGAAAGTATAAAGGAAAAACAGTAGAAGAGGTTTTTAATGAAAACCCTGGATATCATAATTGGATTCAGAATGCAGATTTTCCTTTATATACAAAAAAGGTATTGAGAGAAATAAAAGATAGAATGTCTAAGCCTAAAAACAAAATGACAGATTCAGAAAAGTTGGAAGCCCTTCAACAAAAATTTAATTTGAGATAATGTTTACAGCCTATAAAAATTTACCAAAAGATGCTCGTCTATGGATTTATCAATCTAATAGAGAGTTTACTGAAAAAGAAGTAGCGTATATCGCTATAAAATCTGAAGAATTTATCAATCAATGGACCCGTCATGGAGATGACTTAAAAGGATCATTTATGATCAAATACAATCATTTTTTAGTCTTGGCGGTGGATGAAACTTTTAACACTGTTTCTGGATGCTCCATTGATAGTTCTGTTCGTTTTATAAAGGAATTAGAAAAGGAGTTAAATCTTGATTTGATGGATAAAATGAATGTTACTTTTAGAGATAATGACCGAATTAACTCTGTGAAATTATTTAATTTTCAGCAATTTGTAAAAGAAAATAAAGTTACTCCAGAGACCATAGTATTTGATAATATGGTAACTACTAAAGCTGCTTTTGAGCGTCATTGGGAAATACCTGCTAAAGAAAGCTGGCACAAACGTTTTTTGGTGTAAAAATAGAAGGTTTAATTATATGAAGAATAAGCTGTTTACGATTTTATTTATTGGTATCGCGTTCAGTATGTCTGCACAAAGTGTTGACCCCCTGAGAACTAAAGATGTTGAAGCGCAAAATACTTGGGTAGATAGTATTATGAAAAACATGACTTTAGATCAAAAAATAGGTCAGTTATTCATGGTGCAAGCGTATTCTAACCGTGATCAAAAGCATGAAGATTATATTATCGAAATGATCAAAAAGTATGATATAGGTGGTTTGATTTTTATGCAGGGAACTCCCGAAAAACAAGCAGAACTTAACAACAAATACCAAGCAATTTCCAAAGTACCACTAATGATTGGATTTGATGGTGAATGGGGGTTAGATATGCGATTAAAAAACACGTATAAGTTTCCTTGGAACATGACCCTTGGTGCCATTAGAAATGATTCTTTGATTAAAAAATTTGGCGAGCATATTGGAATTCATTGTAAAAGGTTAGGAATTCATATGAATTTTGCTCCAGTAGTTGACATCAATACAAATCCTGAAAACCCAATTATCGGAAATCGTTCTTTTGGTGAAAATAAAGAAAATGTTACTCAAAAAGCAATTGCATTTACGCAGGGTATGCAAAGCAGGGGAGTTTTAGCAACTGCAAAACATTTTCCTGGTCATGGAGATACATCCTCAGATTCTCACCATACCCTTCCTGTTGTTAATTTTGATATGAATCGATTATATTCTACAGAATTATATCCCTATAAAAAAGTGTTCGATGCAGGGATTACAAGTGTAATGACGGCTCATTTAAGTATACCTAGTATAGAGCCCAACGATAGGTTACCTTCTTCACTGTCTAAAAATGTAGTTACTAATTTATTGCTAGAAAAACTTGGTTTTTTAGGTTTGGTAGTCACAGATGGTTTAAACATGAAAGGAGCTTCAGGTTATGCTACATCCGCTGAAATTAATTTGGCTGCAATTCAAGCTGGAAATGATTTATTATTAATTCCACAAGAGATCCCTGCAACCGTAAAATTAATTAAAAAAGCGATCCAATTAAAATCCTTAACGGAAGAGAGAATAAATTCTTCCGCTAAAAAAATATTAAGAGCAAAATATTGGGCTGGTTTGCATAAATATCGTCCCATCATTATAGAAAATATTCAAAACGATCTTAATACTATTGAAGACTCATTATTACATAGAGAATTAGTCAAAAATTCATTGACCGTTATAAAAGATAAAAGCGGAGACGTACCGATTAGAGATTTAGAAAAAAGAAAAATAGCGTATGTCCAATTAGGTGATGCTTCTGGAAATTACTTTATAAATATGTTACAGAATTATACTCAAGTGGATGTAATTTCTAGTAGAGATTTAGACGGAATTATTAAAAAATTACAACCGTATAACTTCGTAATCATAGGGTTTCATAAATCAAATTCAAATCCTTGGAAAAGTTATAAATTTAGTAAAAAAGAGTTGGTTTGGTTACGAGAAATTGCAAGAGCTAAAGAAGTTGTTTTGGATATTTTTACAAGTCCTTACAGTTTATTGCAAGTAAAAAAAATTAAAAATATAGAAGCAATAATCGTTTCTTATCAAAACAGCAAAGTAGCTCAAGAACTGTCTGCTCAATTAATTTTTGGAGCTTTTGGAGCTAGAGGTAAATTGCCAGTTTCTATCAAGAATAAATTTTTTGAGGGTCAGGGTTTAACGACCCTAGAATTGAGTAGGTTGGGCTATACAATTCCTGAAGCAGTTCATCTATCTTCAAAAAAATTAGGAAAAATTGATTCTTTAGCAAGTATTATTTTAGAAAAAAAAATGGCACCTGGGTTTCAAATATTAGTGGCAAGAAATACCAAGGTTGTTTTTACCAAAAGTTATGGATATCATACTGACAAAAAAAAGAATTTAGTTAAAAATACGGATATTTATGATGTCGCTTCATTAACTAAAATTTTAGGAGCTCTTCCGCTTATTATGAAGGCGCAAGAAGATAATAAAATTTCTTTAGACAATTCTTTAATGCAGGTATTACCCTCTTTTAAAGACTCTAATAAAGATACCGTAACGCTAAAAGAAATTTTATCGCATTTCGGTCGTTTAAAACCCTGGATTCCCTTTTATAAAAAAACACAAGACAGTATTACAGGTGAAAATTTAAACCAATTCTATCGTTCCAAAAAGACACCAATATTTAGTGTTAAAGTAGCAGAAAAAATGTATCTAAATAAATACTATAAAGACAGTATTTATACCTACATAAAAAATGCAGATCAAAGAGAGGTTGTTGAGTATAAATACAGTGATTTGGGATATTATATGCTAAAAGAAGTTCTTGAAACAGCATACCAAAAACCATTGGCTACACTATTAGATGAAGAATTTTATCAGTACTTAGGAGTAAATAGAACAACATACCTTCCTTTATTGAAATTCGATAAAAAAGAAATAATACCTACGGAAAAAGACACCTATTATAGAAACCAGTTATTGCATGGTAATGTTCATGATATGGGTGCTGCTATGCTAGGAGGTGTTGGTGCTCATGCAGGATTATTCGCCAATGCAAATGATGTCGCCAAAATCATGCAGATGTATTTACAAAAAGGATACTATGGTGGTAAACGTTATTTAAAATCAAACACTATAGATACGTTTAATAGACGTTATTTTTCTGATAAAAACGTTCGAAGGGGAGTTGGATTTGATAAGCCTCAATTAAATCCGGAAGTAAAAGCTACTTGCGGTTGTGTTTCAGACGAGAGTTTTGGACACTCTGGTTTTACTGGAACGTATACTTGGGCAGATCCTGTAAGTGGAATTATTTATGTTTTTTTATCAAATAGGGTATACCCAACAATGGATAATAGTGAGTTGATTGATGCAAATATGCGTACCGAAATACAGCAAGTAATTCAAGATGCTATAGTACATTAGTGATGTCTGTCTCGTTTTTTTATTTCTTACAAGAACTTAAAAAGAACTAAAGTCATTCGTTCAACTTAAATCAAAGTTCAGCTAAATTCTTGTGAGCTTTCGAGTTTGTAGGAGAACATTTCACATAAATCAAGATCAATAAAGCTGAAATTGTTAAATAGAAAAAACCAACTAAAACTCCAAAAAAAGAAGCGATTAACCAGGTTTTAAAAGCATAAAAAAAAGGAAACATTCCAAGGTTTATACTATATCGAAAGGTGTCAATAAATTCAATTTCATCAATTTTTTTAGCTATTTTTTTCCAAACTAAAAAAGGAATAATATTATTTAAAATTATAAGATATAACAATGGTTTTAGGAAGTTTTTTTTAGCTTTTTTTCTGCTAGGAATATTACCGCTTTTAATCATTTCGTTAATAGTGTCAACCTTGGTGAAATCAACCTGAGCATCATTTAATTGTTGTAAGATGGTTTCATAATTTTCATCATCAGGAATGTGTACACTTAATTTTTTTAATTGTTCAGTAACTGCTGCTTTTAATATATTGATAGATTTTGCGGGAGTATTCTTTTCGTATATTGCTCTAGCGTGAATTGGTTGTCCATAATGTATACAAACTTTGGAAGGAAAATGTGAAGGATGTTGATAGGAAATGCCTACTGGAATAACGATAACTTCTAGATTTTTGTATTTGTCTAAAGCCCCAAATACTATTCTTGTAAATCCTTTGCTTAAGGGTCTGATTGTCCTTTTTTTATTGTGACTTCCTTCTGGAAAAATCATCAAAGTTTCCTCTTTTTTTAGAATTTTAAAACACTTTTCAAAAATTTCTTGATTGTTTGCTAGTTGTTGAATTCCGTCCCTAATTCTATAAATAGGCATTAAGTATAAAGATTCTAGTATTTTTTTAATAATAGGATTTTTAAAAGACGCTGCCCTTACTAAAAAATGATTTTGCCTTCTATTTGTAGTGGTCACATATAAAGGATCTACCAGCCCATTTGGATGGTTTACAGCAAATACTATAGCCCCTTTTTTAGGAATGTTTTTAATGCCTTTTACACTAATATTTTTGCTGTAAAAAAATAAGCCAAACTTTATGTAGCCGCATACGAGTGAAAACCAAATTTTTTGAATCATATTTTTTTTTCTAATAAGTTATTTCTTTTTTTCCCCAGTAATAAGCTAATATCATACCTGAAAACACATCCCAAATACCCCAGAAAGCCGCTAATAAAGCCATTCCTCCGAGACCATTAAAAAAACTAAAGATTAATAATAATCCTAAACCACCATTCTGAATTCCTGTTTCAATAGCAATTGTCCTACAATTTTTAGGATCCAACTTGAATGCTTTAGCAGTATAAAACCCTAGGATGTAAGCAAAGATATTATGGAAAATAACCAAGTATAACACATGATGAATGTGATCTATAAAAATTTCTAAATTTTGAGAAAACGCAATTACAATTAATACAATGAAAACCCCCATAGATAAGGGCTTTAGTATTTTTTCAATTTGTATAGAGATCTCATTAAAGTATTCTTTTATCAGCATTCCAAAAATCAAAGGGACTCCTAAGATTAAGGATACCAATTTAAATAAATCGTAAGGGTTTATAGAAATTGTTTTTAAAATGTTGTTGGTAGGTTCATACAAACTTCCCCAAAAATGTAAATTTACAGGGGTCATTACGATGCATATTAAGGTTGCAAAAGCAGTTAAGCTTACTGATAAAGCAGCATTTCCTCTAGCCATTTTACTAAAGAAATTTGAAACATTTCCACCGGGGCAGGCAGCAATCATCATCATACCCAATGCGAAGCTTGGGTGTGGTTTTATCAGAATTATTGCAATAAAAGTAGTTGCAGGCAATAAAATAAATTGTGAAAAAACACCAACAAAAACTATTTTAGGATTTTTAAAAAGTTGTTTGAAGTCGTTCGAAGTAATTCCCAAAGCAACACCAAACATAATGATTGCAATGGCAATATTTAAAATCCATAAACCACTTTCATCAAAGTTAATTTGAATATCGTCAATGTCTATATTTGTATCAATTCTTAAAAGCATATTCAATAATATTTGCACCCATTTTAAGTGCTTTTTCTCTTACGTTTTTTGGATTGTTATGTATAATTTCGTCTTCCCATCCATCACTTAAATCCGTTTCATAATCGTAAAAAACAATCAATCTTCCATTGTAAAAAAGACCATAACCTTGCGCAGGCTTTTTATCATGTTCGTGAATTTTAGGGATTCCATCGGGGAATTTATAAGTTTGATTATATATTGAATGCGTCGAAGGAATCTCGATGAATTTCAATTCAGGAAATACTTTTTTAAATTCTCTTTTAACATAGGTATCCATTCCGTAATTGTCAGAAATATGTAAAAAACCCCCAGAAATCAAATATTTTTTTAAATTTTGAGTTTCAGTATCGGAAAAATAGACGTTTCCATGTCCTGTCATAAAAACCATTGGAAAACCAAAAATAGCTTCGCTACCGATGTCTACTGTTTTTGAATTTTTAGCAATAGAAGTTCCAATAGTTTTGTTGGTAAAGGCTATTAAATTTGGAAGAGCAGTTGGATTTGCATACCAATCACCTCCACCACCATATTTTAGGATGGCAATATCTTGTGCGTTTGAGCATAAAAATGAAAATATAATTGGTAAAAGAAAAAGTTGCTTCATATGTTTCTTTTGGTATGACTCAAGCAATATATAAAAACTTATTCATTAATAAAACAAACGCTGTTCACAGCAACCAAAGCGGCAGTTTCTGTTCGTAATCTACTTTTACCCAAAGAAATAGGAGTGAATTTTTTTGACAAAGCTTTCTTTATTTCTTCAGAAGAAAAATCTCCTTCAGGTCCAATTAGAATGGTTACTTTTTCAGATGGCTTTACAATAGATTTTAATGATTTTTTTTCTTGCTCTTCACAGTGAGCGATACAAATTGTACCCTCCAAATTTTGATTGATAAATTCGTTAAAACTTTTAGGAGAATTTATTTTTGGTAAAGAGAATTTTAAAGACTGTTTCATCGCTGATTGAATTATTTTTTCAAAACGTGCTATTTTAACAACCCTTCTTTCAGAATTTGAGCAGATAAGTGGTGTTATTTCATCGATACCTATTTCTGTCGCTTTCTCTAAAAACCATTCAATTCGATCATTATTTTTAGTAGGAGCAATTGCTATGTGTAGATCGTAATTCCAGGGTTTTGTTTTTTTAGTTACTGCAATAATATCTGCTGTACATTTTTTGTCATTAGCGATACTAATTTTTACATCAAATAAATACCCTTTTCCATTTGTGATTTTAAGAATATCATTTTCTTTTTTTCTTAAAACCCGAACAATATGTTTACTTTCAATCTTATCAAATGTAATTTGTTTGGTTGTTGAGCAAAGTTCTTCGTTATAAAATAGTTGCATTGATATCTAATTTATAGGTTCTACGTCTTTTATGAGTTGATGGGTTGAAGTTTTTCCATATTTTATTGATAGCATCATTATCTTCCAACTCCGGTGTTCTATAGCAATTCTCTATGCCTAAAGGAGTAAACGATTTTTTGTATTGATCAAATATAATGGCGTGTATTCCTTTATTTTGATATTCTGGGTGAACTCCAATTAAATACAAGGTGACATCTTTTGCGTGCTTCTTAGCTTTCATTAAGTGAAATATTCCTGTTGGAAATAATTTTCCATTTGCTTTTTGTAACGCTTTGGAAAAAGAGGGCATTACGATTGCAAATGCGACAATTTTGTCATGTTCGTCTGTTACAAATTTTATGTATTCTGGATTTATAAATGAAATGTATTTTTTCTTAAAATAGCTGATTTGAGCATCAGATATAGGAACAAATGTTGATAGTTTTGAATAGCTTTTTTCAAAAACATCAAACATTTCCTCAATATAAGGGAGAAGGTCTTTAGTTTTAGTAAAATCTAATGCTTTCAACTTAAAACGTTTTTTTAAAATAGTACTTATCCGGTCAAAATAGTTCGCATTTACATATTCAAATTTGAATTTGTTCTCTAGATATTCTTTTTCCTTTACAAATCCCAATTGTTCTAAATGGTCTTTGTAATAGGAATGATTATACCATGTGATCATGGTTCCAATATGATCAAACCCCTCCGTTAATACTCCTGTCTTATCTAAGTTGTTAAATCCGACAGGGCCTTCAATGAAGTCAAGATGATTAGTCAAACCGATTTCTTTTACTTTATTTAAAAGAATTTTACTTACCGCTATGTCGTCAATGACGTCAAACCAACCAAAACGCATCTTTTTTAGTTGTTGTTGTTGCACCTCAAACCAATTAATGATTGCAACAACTCTACCAACAATTTTATTGTCTTTAAAGGCTAAATAAAAATGAGCTTCTGCATTTTCAAAAACAGGGTTTTTTGTTGGATCAAAATTATCTATTTCGTCATTTATAATCGGGGGCACCCAATATTTGTTGTTTTTGTATAACGAAAAAGGAAAGACGACAAAGTCTTTCATTTCTTTTCTAGTCGTGATTTTTTTTAATTCAATCATAATACAAAAAGGCTATAATTAGTTTCTTTTTCGTTTTCTGGTTCTTCTTCTTTTTGGTTTTTTCTTAAAAATCCTCAAAATACGAGCGAAAAACCCATTATTTTGTCTTTTATTATATTTTGGTAGCGAGCTATCTTTAATTTGTAATCCATTTTCGTTTTGTTCGGTATAGGAATCTTGGTGTTTATCGATTCTATATGATATTCCCAAGCTACTATAAAAACCTTTGGTTTTATCTTCTTGTAAAACTCTTCCAGAGATATTAATTTGAAAATTATTACGAAATAAGTAGGCAATACCTATTCCATAATTTGAGCTTTCTTGTTGTTTATTAAAAATTTCTTGGTATTCGATGAAACCTGACCATCGATAACCGAAATTTTGTGTAGTTGAAATTACATAGTAGATTTCAGAGGAATTAGTACCTATTTTATCATAAAAAATATTTGATACAATATTCAAATCATTGGTAAGATTATGTTGTAGTAATACACCTACTTTGGGTGACATACTATTCTTTTTATGAATAGTATCCAGAAAGTCTGTATGCATTCCTATATATATACCTACCGATGGAATTAACCTTTTTTTATCAAAAGTATTTTGTTTTTTCCAGCTTCTAATTTCTTTGGTTGCATCTTTGTATACAGGCGCAAATAATAAATATTTTGCGCCAAGTGTGAATTTACTCAACCCATCATTAAAATCATTGTCAATTGTTTCTCTTTGGTAGGTTAATTGGGTATTGATTTCTAGTTTTTCTAAAAAAAAACTTGTTCTAAAAAAGAGATCAAGTCCAAAAGTATGTGGTTTTAAAAAAGTAGGTTTAGTACTTGTATTTTTATAGAAAAAATCACTTTCAAACTGATAAACTCCGCTTCCAACGCTATAAGGGCTCTCAGAAAACCCTGGTTTATTGGAGTTTATAACATCAGTATATTGACTATACATAGTCGAAAAGACAAATAAAGAAAAGAAAAAACTAAGTTGTTGAATTCGGTTTTTCATTTACCAAATATGATTTTAAATTTGTTTATTACACAAACATAAAATAAAATTGCTGTTTTGGGACAGTATTGGATACTTTTTTAAGATTGTGAAATTTTTATAGATAGTTACTGCCTCAATTGCCGTCAAATTGTTATTTTTGATTGATTTTCTTACAACAACATCAATGGGCTTACTAAAAACAATTTTTATTATTCTTCTTTTTTCTTATGCTTTTAAGTTTTTAGCAAGATTATTTGCGCCTTTATTATTAAAAAAAGCAGCGGAGTCAATGAAAAAGAAAGCTGAACAACAATTTCAAGGCAAACAGCAACAACATAAAAACACGGTGCCAGAAGGAGAAACTGTAATAGATACTCAACCAAGAACTAAACAAAAAAGTAAAAGTTCTGTTGGGGAGTATGTAGACTTTGAAGAAATAGATTGAATATTCATAAATAATATTTAATTTAAAAGCTGCAAAAAACACTCATAAAAACACTCATTTGAAAATCTCTACTAAATTAATTTCTTATGTATTCGCTTTGGCAATTTTTGTATTGGCCTCAGTCATCTATTTTCACCCTATTTTAGAAGGCCAAAAACTACAGCAATCTGATATCACTCAATTCAGAGGCATGGTCAAAGAAATCAATGACTATAGATCAGACAAAAATTCAGAACCCTATTGGACTGGAGCCTCTTTTAGCGGAATGCCATCGTATCAAATTAGTGCCTATTACCCCAATGATTTGGTAAGGGTTTTAGATCAAACGCTTCGTTTTTTACCAAGGCCAGCTGATTATACATTTTTATATTTTTTAAGTTTTTTTGTATTAATGATGGCTTTAAAAGTTAATTGGAGGTTGGCAATTCTTGGAGCATTATCCTTTGGGTTTTCAACCTATCTAATCATAATTTTTGGAGCAGGCCACAACGCAAAAGCTCATGCAATTGCTTATATGCCTTTGGTGTTGGCAGGAGTTCTCTGGGTTTTACAAAAACGGTATATTCTTGGATTTGTAATTACGAGCATTGCAATGACTTTAGAAATTTATACAAATCATCCTCAGATGACTTACTATCTTGGGTTTTGTTTGTTAATTTTAGAGATTGTTGTGTTTACACATGCGGTAAAGTTTAAAACAATTCCTGATTTTATAAAACAAGGTATTATAATAACAACTGCGGTTCTATTAGGAGTTGGTGCAAATTCACCTCGTTTAATGGCTATGAAAGAATACGCCGATCATAGCACAAGAGGTACATCTGAACTAACAATTAATCCTGACGGTAGCAATAAGTTGGCCTCAAACGGTTTAGATAAATCTTACATTACAGAATATAGTTACGCAAAATTAGAAACCTTCAATTTATTCATTCCACGTTTTATGGGGGGAGGAACTGTTGAAGAGTTGGATCAGGATTCTAATTTCTATAAATTAATAGAAGAAAAAGCGGGTAAAAAAGTAGCTGACCAGTACACGAAACAAGTATTGCTATATTGGGGGGACCAACCAATTGTTGAAGCTCCTGCTTATATTGGTTGTGTAATTTTCTTTTTATTTTTCTTGGGTATTTTTCTGGTAAAAGGAAGGATAAAACAATGGTTAGTAGCTGCTACTGTATTTTCCATTGTAATGAGTTGGGGTAAAAACTTTGATGTTTTAACCAATTTTTTTATTGATTATGTTCCGTTGTACAACAAATTTAGAGCAGTTTCTTCAATTCAGGTTATTGCAGAATTATGTGTTCCTGTATTAGCTGTCTTGGGATTGTCAGAACTTTTTTCATCCAATAGTTCTACTACTTATAAGAATCAGACTTTAAAGAAAGCTTTGTATACTTTTGGAGGATTAGTTCTTGTGGGATTTTTCCTAGCTCATAGTTTTTCAACTTTTGAAGGTTTAAGGGATTCACAATACAGTCAATTACCAGGTTTAATAGACGCCGTGATTGCAGATAGGAAATCGATGCTATTGCAAGATTCTTTTCGCTCTCTATTTTTAATATTTATTTCCGCAGTTGTTTTATATTTATTTTTAAAAAACAAACTAAAACAAACAGGAGTAATTATCTTATTAACTGTTTTTGTGTTGTTTGATTTAATTTCAGTAGATAAAAAATATGTAAATCAGGATGATTTTAAGTCCACAAAAAAAATTGAAATACCTTTCATTGCCTCAGAAGCAGATAAATTAATTTTAAAAGATAAAGCGCATTTTAGAGTTGGTAATTTTACAGTAAACCCAATGAATGATGGCAGTACTTCTTACTTCCATCAATCTATTGGAGGATATCATGCTGCAAAAATGATGCGTTATCAAGAGTTATATGATTATCAAATAGCAAAAAACAATCGAGAGGTTTTAAACATGTTGAATACCAAGTATTTTATTATTGGTAATGAAAAAGGAGTAAAGAAAGCAAAGCTTAATGCTCATGCTAATGGAAATGCTTGGTTTGTAGAAAGGTTACAAGTTGTCGATTCTGCGAATGAGGCAATATTAGCATTAGACTCTATAAACACAAAGATCGTTGCTGTAATTGAAGCATCTTCTATAACGCATGCATTAGGAACGTTTATTGGAGAAAAGTTGAAATCCTCATTCGACATTAATGCCAAACCTTCAATAGAACTTCTAAATTATAATGTAACTTCCTTAACGTATCTTTCAAAAACAGTAAAAGATCAATTTGCAGTTTTTTCTGAAATATACTATGAAGATGGATGGAACGCCTATGTCGACGGTAAACTCGTTCCTCACGATAGAGTAAACTATGTATTACGCGGGATGATTATTCCAAAGGGTGAACACACCATTGAATTTAAGTTTGAACCAAAAGTAATTCAACGAGGAAAAATTATTTCTTTATTTTCTTATCTTTTACTACTAGGATTCCCTTTAATATGGTTTTTTATTGGAAAAAATAAGAAATAATTATTTTCCACTTTTTTCTAATTTTTTAATAAATTCGGAGGGTGTTATTCCTTTGTGTTTTTTAAAAGCTCTTGTAAAAGCAGAAGCATTGGTGTAACCAATTAATTGACCAATATATTCTATGGTATATTTTCTGTAATTTTTATCCTCCTCAAATTGTTTAATTAAATATTCAATTCTAAGTGATGTATAGTATTGTTTAAAAGTTTTACCTTTAGTTTTGTTGATTGTTTGAGATACATAAGATGTATTTGTGTTTAGTTTTTTTGCAAGATTATTCAGGTTAAATGATTTTTCAAGATAGAAGTCAGATTTTTCTAGCTCATTTAAACCCTCTAAAATTTTCTTTTCTAATTTAGAATTTATAGAGTAAGGCTTCTTTTGAACTGTTAGATCCTTCTTTTTTTCAGTTGCAATTTGATTGTGTTTTATTATTTTATTTTTCCTGTATAGGTAGTTTATTAAAATCATGAATAATACCATTGCAAAGGCAAAGTAAACGTATACTATATTTAAAGCTTTTTTATTTTCAAAAACAATCTTATTTTTCTCCTGTTCAATTTTTTGAATTTCATGGAGATGAATAGCTTCACCTATTTCTCCTATACTTTTTGCTGAAAATTCAATTTCTTTTGTTGTTAATTTTGAATATTTAGCAGCGCTATCTAGTTGTTTCTTATCATAATATAGATTGGCTATAATTTCGAATATTTCAGCTGATTTTTCTATTGAGCCTCCTATTTTTTTACCGTAATACAGTGTTGAATCATTGTTCTTTATATTATAAAATGAAATCGTTTTTAAGTAATTTACATTTTTTTCAATATTTAAATGTTTAGCTCTGGAATCCCATTTTCTCAATAGTTGTAATGCTCTGTGATATTTTTTTTTCGCAATGAATACTTTCGCTTCTCTCAAATCATAGAGAGCCTCCGAATCCTTATGTAAGGGTTTAAAGGTTTTTGCAACATCATACGCTTTTCTAAAATAGAAACTTGCAGAATCTAATTCAATACTAAAATGACAGCAGCTAGATTTTAAATAAGATTCTCCAATCAGATTTAAAATGGAAGATTTATTTGATTTTTTAGAAAATATTTGGTGATTTGGGCTGTCTTGATATACATGTTTTTTTAAAATATCTCTACTTTCTTTGTGATTTCCGATCAATGATTTAATTAATGACTTATTTATTGTTACCGTTGTTTTTAGGGTCTGGTGATAATTATTTGTTTTTGGTAGATTCTTAATTTCATTTTCTATTTTGATTAAATAATCAAATGCCTCTTTAAATAAATTTTGATTTTTCTTTATCCAAAAAAACCTGTTGAGGGCTTCTATTCTTATTTTTATCAAACAAAAACTCTTTTTCTCTTTAAGTTCTTTTAAAATTTTTATGATTTTTTTCTCAGATTTACGATACTCCCCTTTTTTATAATAATACTTAGATTTATGAATATGACCTTCATAAACAAAACAGGAATCTTTTGATTTTTCTAATTTATTAGAAAAATAAAATATACTATCTAAATCTCCTTGATTAGCATATATTTTTTTTAAAAATAATCTATCTTTTGATATCTCTTGCCCAAAAGCTGGCGTATTGATTATAATTAATAGGAGAAGAGATAGGGCCCTTATTGTATGTAACATTAATTTTTTATTTTCAATTTTTTATTTAGACCAATTATAAACAAAGTAATTTAATTAAAAAAATTTGATACTAATTCTTTTTTCATTATATGTGCTTTTCATAAAAAGAGCAGTCCTTTTTTTGTAGCATTCGAAATAAATCCCTAAATTGACATATGTTGATTTTGTTTTTTCATATTAAAGCAAATCGCATTTCGATAAATTTTGCTAGGTTAAAGAGAGAGAGAGGAGGGTTTATAGCCCTCTTTTTTTGTGCTAATTTTTTTTTCAATTATTGTTTTTTCTTATATATTTTAGTAATTTTACTTGAATTATAAATAAATAATACTGTACAAAAAAATCCCACACAAAAGATACCAACAAACACTTACTTTTTTAAAAAAAGTGTTACCAAGTCCAGCAACAGTTTTAGATTTAGGAGTAAGAAATCCTTTTTCAGTAATTATGGAGGAAAATGGATATACTGTTATTAATACATTAGGAGAGGATTTAGATCTACTGCCAGAAATTGTAAAAAAGTATACTGTAGATGCTGTTACAGCATTTGAAATTTTCGAACATCTATTAGCTCCTTTCAACGTCTTAAGAAAAATTGAATCCACAAAGCTGATTGCTACAGTTCCATTAAATTTATGGTTTGCTAAAGCCTACAGAAGTAAAACAGACCCTTGGGATAGACATTATCATGAATTTGAAGACTGGCAATTTGATTGGTTATTAGAAAAAGCAAGTTGGGAAATTAAAGAATCTGAAAAATGGACGAGTCCAACTAATGATATTGGTTTTAGACCTATTTTAAGAACATTTACTCCAAGATATTATGCAGTTTATGCAGAAAAAAAGAAGGTATGAGAATAGGAATGATTTTAGACGCCGTATTCCCTCCAGATCCCAGAGTTGAAAACGAGGCAATTTCTCTCATTGAGGCAGGTCATGTAGTTTTCCTTTTTTGTTTGCATTATGGGAATCAAAAGCAATGTGATATTATCAATGGTATTCATGTAAAACGATATGTATCAAATAAAATAGAATACAAATTGTCTGCTTTGGCCTATACCATTCCCTTGTATACTGTTTTTATGAAACGTAAAATTATAAATTTTATAAAAATAAATACCATTGAAGCGTTACATATTCATGATATTCGTATCGCACAAGCAGTTTTTAATGCCAATAAAAAATACAATTTACCAATTGTTTTAGATTTGCATGACAATACTCCGGAAGTGATGAAATTATATCCTCACCTTCAAAAATTTCCAGGAAAATATCTAATTTCTCCTAAAGTGTGGAAAACTAAAGAGGAGGAATTTATTCATAAATCAGATAAAGTGATAACTGTTTCACCTGAATTTATAGACAGCTTAGAGAGGAGAATTCCTTCTTCAAAAAATAAATTGGTTTTAGTTCCAAATACCATTAGAGAATCCTTTTATACCAATTATAAGATTGATAAAAGTATTATAAACAGATACAAGAATAAATTTGTGATTTTATATTTGGGAGATACTCATCTAAGAAGGGGATTGATAACAGCAATACTTTCTGTAGAAAAACTAAAAGATATAATTCCACACTTAAAGCTTGTAATCGTGGGGAAAAACTCAACAGACCCTATTTTAAAAAAAGAAGTTGAAGTTTTAAAGTTAAATAATTATGTCGATTTTGAGGGGTGGCAAAATATAAATTTATTTCAAACCTATATTTTAGCGAGTCAAATATGTATATCCCCTTTGCATAGAAATTTACAACATGA
>Ga0115562_1000118_pt1 | contig 54870 bp, 57 predicted proteins | sample COGITO_mtgs_1105_6_FD_87200 | JGI IMG/M metagenome (GOLD analysis project Ga0115562, IMG submission 87200) | Pelagic marine microbial communities from North Sea - COGITO_mtgs_110516 | ecosystem: Environmental > Aquatic > Marine > Epipelagic | place: Germany:Helgoland, sampling site Kabeltonne...
ATCGCGATGCTTACCTTTTAAAGCGGCACGATTTGCTTTGCTGGCGTAGGCTTTATCCGCCGGAACACGCTGTGCGTCGCTGCCTTTTCTCATGGCTCCAAACCTGTGGGTTCTCGCCAACATGGGCAGGGCGAGAATGAATTTTATCCGCGCCCCTCTTCATTACACCGAGCAAAACACTTTTCGCCTTGCGTGCTCTTGTGGCCTTTATTGACCAGGCGCGCATTGGTATCGGCCCTAAAGGTAACAGGCGCATCGGGGGCCGCAGGTTCGGCGCGGTCCTCTGGCGGCGCCTCAATATGTGTGCGGGGCCGAGCGGCGCTTTCAATCAAAGGGGGGGGGTAATAATGGCGGCATCGGCCTTTTTCATCTTCAGCCTGTGACCCTCTATCTGGTGACAACCCCGGCACGTAATCCACCCCAAGCACCCGCCTTAACCCGTGCATTGCGAGACCCAAAATCGGGTGTTTCACCCCGAACGGCGCAGTGCAAATCAAGCCCTGCAAACAGCAGGGCATCAAACCGGTCACGCAAGTTTTCTTCCAGTTTCGGGTCCGACAGCCCATGCCATTGGCTGATCAGCAGACATTTAACCAAAACAATCTGATCATATCCTTCGGGGCCCAAAATAACCCTGAGGACCCAGACCTGATCGGTTTAAACCGTTTTCAGAAGCGGCAAAACCAAAGACCAATCCATAAGCGCATCAACTTTGCGCAAGACATTCTGATCCCCAATCCGACGCGCGCTCTCATGCATGAAAATCTCCATGAAAATCCCAATGTGGGTTTCGAAAGCGTGTAAAATTTGGCTGAGTGAGGAAATCAGGAATTGTGCAGAGGTCGTTATTATATCGTATTGTGGCCACAGAGCTCTATCTCCAGAGCACAACACTGGAGTTCCAATGCAAACATCTGCAAATTATCTCGCAACCCGGCAAGCTGGCTTAGATTTACTGGCTAAATTTGCGTCCAAAGCAGGACCTGACTATGCCCGTGGCCGTAACTTTGACTGCGGCCCGCATCAGCCCAGAGCCGTGTCGGGTCTGTCACCATACGTGCGGCGCAGGTTGATAACGGAACAAGAGGTTGTCACCGAGGTCTTGAAACAACATTCAGCAGGCGCAGCAGAAAAATTCATTCAAGAAGTGTTTTGGCGCAGTTATTGGAAAGGCTGGTTAGAGTTGCGCCCCACCGTTTGGCATGGCTATCAAACCGGCTTGCGCTGGGCGTTAAATGCAGTGCAGACCCAAGACGGATTGGAACGCAACTGGCGCAGTGCCTGTACAGGAAACACTGGCATCGACTGCTTTGATGCGTGGGCCAAAGAACTGACCTCCACAGGCTATCTGCACAATCATGCCCGCATGTGGTTTGCCTCGATCTGGATCTTTACGCTGCGCCTGCCATGGGAACTGGGGGCTGATTTTTTTCTGCGGAACCTTCTAGATGGCGACCCCGCTTCAAACACCTTGGGATGGCGTTGGGTTGCGGGCTTACAAACCGTCGGAAAAACCTATCTTGCCCGTCCCGAAAACATTGAAAAATATACCAATGGCAGGTTCTCACCAACAGGGCTGGCGACCAAAGCGACCCCGCTCAAGGGCCCTGAAAACCCGCCCTGTGGGACGCTTACACACGCCGATCCGATCGATACGGCGCTCGCCACAGGGCTTTTGATCCACGATGAAGACACTGATTTAACGCATATTATCGCCAAGAACTTGTCGCTTAGGGCCACGGCGACCCTATCAAGCCGCACAACCATAGCCCCATTGAAAGCAGCAGACCATGTCGTGGTATTTTCCCAAGGGGCGTTGCGCGATACACTGGACCGCTTGCCCCCCAAACACAGTGCGCCCCATGATGTCAAAGGTTTCAATGACTTGCTCACTTGGGCACAGAAGCATGGCCTGAAGCAGATTATCACCTGCCATCCACCAGTTGGACCCATCGCCGACCTGTTGACACAGGTCCGAAAACCACTTGGCGAACAGGGTATTTCTTTGACAACAATAATGGCCCCCTATGACCGGATGACATGGCCGCATGCCACCCATGGTTTTTTTCGGTTTAAAGATAGTATTCCGCATTTTATTGCGCAGATTTGATAGCGTTATCCGCCGCGTCATAAGACACCCCGTGCGTCGTGGACTGCTCTCTTGCATCGCCTGGCCAATCCTCGTATATGTGCCGCTCTTTCCGCAAACGATCAGCAACTGCGCAGTCTCTCGTGGGTAGGGTGGAAAGAGTAAACTACCCTATGAAATGCGCCTGAACACAACTGGAGATCACATGCCGCTATACGAGCATGTTTTTATATCGCGCCAAGACCTGTCCAATACCCAGGCAGAGGGCCTTATTGAGCATTTTTCAACCGTTCTGGCAGACAACGCCGGCAAAGTCGTTGAAAGCGAATATTGGGGCGTCAAAACGATGGCCTATAAAATCAACAAAAATCGCAAGGGCCACTACGCCTTCCTGAAAACAGACGCGCCAAGTCAAGCAATTCAGGAAATGGAGCGTCTGATGCGCCTACACGACGATGTCATGCGCATTCTGACCATTAAAGTGGATGCCCACCCCGAAGGACCGTCGGTCCAGATGCAAAAACGCGATGACCGTGGCGACCGCCGCGAGCGCCGCTAATAACTGCTTGATGAAAGGACGCTAAACCATGGCAACCAAACCATTTTTCCGCCGCCGCAAAGTGTGCCCGTTCTCAGGCGACAATGCACCTGCGATCGACTATAAGGACACACGACTGCTGCAACGCTACATATCAGAGCGGGGCAAAATCGTGCCGTCACGAATCACCGCCGTTTCGGCGAAAAAACAGCGCGAATTGGCTCGTGCGATTAAGCGTGCGCGCTTTCTCGCCCTGTTGCCATACGCCGTGAAGTAAGGAGACAGACATGCAAGTTATTCTTCTTGAACGGGTCGCTAAACTGGGCCAGATGGGCGATGTCGTCGATGTTAAGCCCGGCTATGCGCGCAACTATCTGTTACTGCAAGGCAAAGCTCTGACCGCATCACAAGCAAATATCGCATCCTTCGAAGGGCAAAAAGCCCAGCTTGAAGCGAATAATCTGGAAACCAAGACTGAAGCCGAAGCTATGGGTGATAAGTTGAACGGCCAACAGTTCATCGTGATTCGCCAAGCCTCTGACGCAGGATCGCTTTATGGCTCAGTCACCACGCGTGACGCCGCCGAAGCCGCCACCGCAGACGGGTTTTCGGTTGACCGCAAACAGGTGTATTTGATCAAACCAATCAAAGAGCTCGGTGTGCATGAACTTCGCGTTGTGCTGCACCCAGAGGTCGAGGCCATCATCAGCGTAAATGTTGCGCGTTCGGTTGAAGAAGCCGAATTACAAGCATCGGGCAAATCTATCCAAGAACTGGCCGCGGAAGAAGAAGCCGCAGCCGAGTTTGAAATTTCTGAGCTGTTTGACGATATCGGCGCCGCCGCATCAGATGATGACGACCACGCGCCGGCTCCTGCGGCAGCTGACGACGAGAGAAGAGAAGACAAAGACGACGCCTAAATCAGGCTCAAGTCCGTCCCTTAAAATCAAGACCGCGTGCAGTGCTCATCTGTACGCGGTTTTTTTTTCGCGAACGCTGCTCATAAATTTCTCGTATTAAATACAGCAACGTGTAACCTTGAGGTTACATTTTGTAGGGCACGTTTAATTCAGGAGTTTTAAACATGCTTTCAGCGGAAAAAATAGCGCGCGTTCGAAATTTTTCATTTGGCGCGACTGGTTTGATCGGTCTGCTTTACGCCCTACTTGTTGTTTTCACCAAGCGGCCAGATCCAATGCCTTGGTGGCTGCCGGGAACTGTCGGCCTACTGAGTGCCGCACTTATTTTCAGCACATTCCGCCGCGCGGGCCCAGTCCCGGTACAGCAGGCCACAGACGAGCTGTTCAAACGCTGCGGTGATAAAGCCCACCGGTTTGGGTTTTGGAGTGCCCTGCTGCTCTATCCGTTTTTCGGTTTTTTAGTTGCCACCGGTGCGCTCTCGCTTACCTTGGCTTTTCCAATCATCGGCACTTTGACGGCAGCTGCCTATTTACTGTCATTGGTGATCTTCAGCGAGTGGCCCAGTGCCGGGTGAGTTACAAAACAATTTGAAAAAATATCGCACTGCGGCTGATTTAACCCAAGCCGCACTGGCAGATCAGTTCCGCCTATCGCGAAAAACCATAAATACAATCGAGACCGGTATGTTTGTCCCCGCAACCGTTTTGGCGCTTAGGCTGGCGCAACACCTAAAGGTGTCAGTGCATGATTTGTTCGAGTTGAGACTTTAAATCTATGCAGCCTGAACCAGCCAAACAATGAAGTCGCGGCTCCTAAGGTTCCTGCGGACCTTGGGTCACACCAACGAAGGCAACCAAAGTACGATCTGCGGAAATGTCACAAGCAGTGCAATTGTCACCGCATCGGCGATGAAAAATGGCATAACCCCCTTGAACACATCCTGAACACTAAGATCATCTCTTACGCCGGCAACCACAAAGCAATTCAAACCGATGGGCGGGGTGATCAAACAAAATTCGGCCATTTTGACCACCAAGATGCCGAACCAAATCGCACACATCGGGCCGGACATACCAAAGGCGCTATCCGCTGCAGAGACAAATTCGCCACCGTTTAATGCCATAACAGCCGGATACACCACCGGCAGCGTTAACAGCAGCATGCCAATCGCATCCATAAACATGCCCAGCACAGCATAGCCCAACAGAATACAGATCAGGATTAACATCGGCGACATTTCAAGCGCGGTTATCCAGTTGGAAAACGCATCTGGCAGTTTGGCAAATCCCAAGAAACGCACATAAATCAGAACACCCCAGATGATAGTAAAGATCATCACAGTCAATTTTGCGGTTTCCAGCAGCGCTTCTTTCATTTGTTTCCAACGCATGCCACGATAGAGCGCCATGACGAAAATGATAAAGGCCCCGATCGCCCCGCCTTCGGTCGGCGTGCCCCAGGCATCGCCAAACGGGTTATAGACAAAGAAAATAATGATCACCACAACCGCCACAATTGGCAGTGCCGGCGGCAGGCTTTCAAATCGTTGCCTCCAGGTAAAGCCAGTGACCGGCGGGCCAACGGTTTTAAACACAACAGCAATACCAATGATTAAACCGGCATAGACCACCGCCGAAAACGCACCGGGAATAAAACCCGCCAATAGCAGTTTCCCGACATCCTGTTCAACGATGATCGCATATATTACCAAAATTGCCGACGGCGGGATCAACGAGGCCAACGTGCCCCCGGCCGCCACAACACCGGCTGCGAATTGCTTGTTATAGCCAATTTTTAACATCTCGGGGATAGCTATGCGCGCAAACACCGCCGCGGTGGCCACCGACGCCCCGGATACCGCCGCGAACCCGGCTGTTGCAAACACCGTCGAGACGGCCAACCCGCCGGGCACCCAAGCGATCCAGCGCTTGGCAGCCTCGAATAATGCAATGGTCAATTTGGCATAATAGGCCAGATAGCCGATTAAAATAAACACAGGGATCAAGCTTAGCACCTGTGCACTGACCTTTGAATGCGGGGTCAAACCTGCCACTTTCACACTGATTTGAAACGCTTTCCAAAACTTTTCCGGGGCATAGTCAAATCCGTTCCAACGCAGCCATACCAGACCGACAAAACCGGCCATACCCGCGGCAAACGCCACCCGCATCCCCAGCACCACCATGACCAGCATACCACCGCTGACCCATAGGCCGATTGAAATACTATCCATCAGTCGGCCCCCTTGAGCGCACGCGCTTCATGGGCGGCCTGTTCGGCCACGCTCAGCGTCAACGGCACCGCCACCGGGTTTTCCAATCCCAAGACAAGGGCCCGTCCGTATCCCGCAGCTTGCAACATAAGCCTTAAAGCCAGCACGCCAAACGCCACCGGCACCACCAGTTTTGATGGCCAAATAGGCAGGCTGATATCAACCGAACTGTCGCGACTGCACAGGGGGCGCGCACAATCAAATGAACGGTCAAAATGTTCCCATGCGCCCCAAGTTAAGGCAAGAATGAGCGCAAGAATCATCAAAACGGAAACCAGCTCGAACAACCAAAGCAGCCGCCCCTTCAAGGCAGAGACAAGCATGTCCATGCGAATATGCGTGCCGTCACGCTGCACATAAGACACGCCCATGATTGCAATAACCGGCATCGCCGCTTCGATATAGTCGACATAGCCCGCCAGTGGAGAAGCAAAGAATTTGCGGCCAGTGACCGAATAAACGGCTAAAAACATGAGTGAAAAAATCGCGATGCCGCTGATCAGAGCGCAAAACCGCTCGATTGGCAACAAGGCCCGATCCAATCTGCTTAGCAGACTTGAATCCTCCAAAACCGCAGCTGATCCTGCCATCGCCCGCCCTCTTCGGTCTTGTAGAAAATGGAAAGCCGCCCCAATTTGGGACGGCTGTTATTTCTTAGTTGGCCGCTTTGGCCTCAGCCAGTGTTTTAACCACAAGATCATACAGTTCCTGACCAGGCAGGCCTTGGGCTTCCATGTCTGAGATCCAAGCATCCCGAATGGGATCGGCCGCTTTGGCACGGAATTCCGCAATCACTGACTCAGCAATTTCGACTTTTTTCACACCTTTTTCGGCCAGAACGGTATCCCAGCGCGCCAACAACTCACCATAGTTAGCCAGATAGTGCTCCAATGCGGCGGGGATTGAGCTGTCCAGTGCCGCACGGTGCGCATCGGGCAGCGCGTCATAGGCATCAATATTAACCACAACCGGGCAGTTCACAGTGCCGGGGTTGAGGTTTGCGGTCCACCAGTCTGCCTGATTGATCGTACCAAACGACAAATGCGCGTGTTGAGCAAAGGCAACTGTGTCCACAACACCCGACTCCATGGCCTGATATGCTTCAGTCGCGGTCACGGATGTCGGCACACCCCCAACAGCAGCAAAGGCTTTGCCCAAGCCACCGGTCGCACGAACCCGCATGCCTTCAAAATCTGCCAGCTTGTCACGTGGCTCGCCTGTGCCCACCAGATTATACTGCGGCATCGGCGAGGTCATAAGCAACTTTGCATTCCATTGCGCCATCTCTTCAGCCGCCGCGGGATGTGCATAAACTGCCGCTGAAACGGCTACTTCCTGAGCCAGATTTTCAACGCCGAGGAATGGCAATTCCAAAACGGTGACGACACGGTTCTTGTCGCGGTGATAACCGGCGCAGAACTGCGCCATCTCAAAGGCCCCAATCGAAATACCATCGAGGTTTTCTTTATTCTTAGAAAGACCACCATAGCTGACATTCATCGTGAACTCGCCATTGGTCTTCGCGCTTACCAGCTCAGCCAGTTTTTCAACATGCTCGGTAAAGGCGCGACGCTTGCCCCAGACCGATACATTCCATTCGCTTGCATAGGTCTCACTGGCGAAAGATGCCGCCAAAGCCACAACGGCCAGACGCGATGTCATCTTAATCATAATACTCTCCCAAATATTGCGTGTAATCCCCATACACAGTACCCGCTTTTATTCCTCTGAACAACTGGTCAGATGTATCAAAAGGCATATTCTTCCAGGCATAATTTCCAATTATCCCAGCACTCTGACTTCAAAATATTGATATAGACCGACATCAATAGATGTCCTGAATCCAGTGTGGAAAGAAGTGGTAGCACATGTTCAGTTTCTTGCATATTTGATAACATGGGAAAAATTTGCGGTCAGGTCATGTTTCTGTCACGCTAGCCCTATGAAATCGGTGCGCCTTCATCTTCTGGTTCTGGCCCTGCTGCCGTTGGTTGTTTTGATCCCAACGCTGTTGACGGTCGGCATGGCACGCTGGACCGCCAGTTTTAGTGCGCTTTTGATCACAAATGTTGCCAGTGACCTGCAGATCGCCGAGCAATATCTACAGCGCATCATGGCCCAGAGCAGTTCTGACATTCAAGCCATTGCGGGATCAGTATCATTTGCACAGGCGCGCGAAAACCCGGCTGCGCTTGAGCGCTATCTTGATGAACAACGCCAACGGCTTGGGTTGGACTTTTTGTACCACCTAACCAATGCCAAGAGCAAAGCGGCCGCCAAACGCTGGCCAGTCATTGCCGCCGCCGCCGCTGGTGGAAGCCAGACCTCAATAGATATCTTCCATGCAAAGGACCTCAAGGCCCGATCAGCGACGCTTGCCCACCAAGCCTCATTGCCGTTGATTGCCACCGAAGCTGCAGTCCCAACCCAGCGCAGCATGGAAGATCGCGGCATGGTTGTTCACAGCGCCACGGCAATTAAAACCCATCGACAATCCGGTGTCTTGGTTGGCGGCACCTTGCTGAACCGAAATTTGAACTTTATCGATACGATCAATGCCCTTGTTTACCGTGCCAAAGGCAGCGACAGGCAGGGCACCGCGACGCTATTTTTGGAAGATGTGCGCATCAGTACCAATGTGCGCCTGTTCGAAGACGTCCGCGCGCTCGGGACTCGGGTTTCAGCAGCTGTGCGCAGTCGGGTGCTTGACGAGGGGTTGACTTGGCTCGACCGGGCTTTTGTGGTCAATGATTGGTATATCTCGGGGTATCAGCCAATCACCGACAGTTTTGGCAAACGGGTTGGCATGCTTTATGTTGGGTTCCTTGAAGCGCCATACCGCGCCACCATACGCTCGGCCTATGTGATTAGTTTTGGCGCATTGTTGTTTGTCTTAATCCTGACAGGCCCACTATTTTTGCGGATGGCCCGCGATATATTTTCACCACTCGAACGAATGACCCGCACCATGGAAAAAGTGGAAACAGGCGATCTGGCAGCCCGAATCGGGCCGGTTGGCGCGGACAATGAAATCGGCGAGGTAGCCGCGCATCTCGACGCGCTGCTTGATCAGGTTCAGGAACGTGATAAAGCCCTGCGATCTTGGGCGGACGAACTCAACGAAAGGGTCGATCAGCGCACACAAGAATTGCAAAATGCCAATCAAAAACTTGAGGCCACGTTCCAGCAACTGGTGATGTCTGAAAAGCTTGCGTCCATTGGCGAAATCACCGCCGGTGTCGCGCATGAAATCAACAATCCCGTGGCGGTCATACAGGGTAATATCGACGTCATTCGTACTTTTCTTGGGAAACAGGCCGCAGATATGTCAACAGAACTCAACCTAATTGATCAGCAGGTGCTGCGCATAGACGCCATCGTCGGAAAGTTACTACAATTCGCCAGACCCAGCGAATTTGGAACGTTTGAAGAAACCAGCAACCTCGGACAAATCGTGAAAGACAGCTTGGTGTTGGTCAACCACGTGATCCTGAAAGACGGCATCGAAATACTCTGTGATATCGTCGAATGTCCGGATGTCAAAATAAGTTCAGGCGAACTGCAACAAGTGGTTGTCAATCTGATTATGAACAGCCTGCAGGCCATGACGGGCCAAGGTGTGCTGACGATCTCAAGCCATCCTTGCGATCGCAACGGGATTGCCGGCGCCTCTATCATCGTTGCCGATACTGGAACTGGCATCCCTCCGGACAAGATTAAAACCGTGTTCGATCCGTTCTACACCACAAAACTCGGCGAAGGCACCGGTTTGGGCCTTTCGATCAGTCAGACGTTGATACAGACCGCCGGCGGGCTTATCACCGTGCGTAATCTATCACCCGTGGGGGCTGCATTCACCGTCTGGCTCCCGGTTTAGACATCCCAGCTGATGCATTTTCGATCAATGGTTTTGCGCGATACCCCAAGGCGGCGCGCAGCTTCGGCCCGATTACCGTTGCAACTGTCCAGTACGTTCATAATGTGGCGCTGCTCGACCAGCTCAAGCGTCTCGATCGCCTCAACACCGCTGCGTTGCCCGGTGCCCGCAAACTCGTCCGGGAAATAGCCCAGAATGACCGACCTTTCTATCAGGTTGCGCAATTCACGAACATTCCCCGGCCAGTCGTAGCGGCTGAGTTTCAACAAGACAGCATCGTTCAAATCCAACGCGGGCAGGCCTAAAACCCGCGAGAAATGATCCATAAACAGCGTGGCTAACTCAACAACATCTTCGGTGCGATCCCGCAATGGTGGCATTTCAATCGCCACTACATTCATGCGGTGGAACAAATCTGCACGAAATTTACCCGCCGCGACCGCCGCTGGCAGATCTGCATTGGTTGCGAATAAAAACCGCAGGGTCAATGGGATTTCCCGCTCGGCTCCAGACGGCCTGACCCGGTGGTCTTCCAGCACCCGCAGCAAGGTCGCCTGAACAGATTCGGAAAGCTGCGCCACCTCGTCCAGAAACAGGGTGCCGTCGTTTGCGTGCAGCAGTAACCCATCGTGTCGCGATGTGTCACCATCGACCACTCCGAAAAGTTCCTGCGCGATTCGATCGGGTGCTATCGCCGCACAATTCACTGCGACAAAGGGTTTGGAAGCGCGATTAGACATGCCGTGCAAAGTGCGGGCGGCGATTTCTTTGCCGGTGCCACTTTGCCCGGTAAACAGCACAGGCGTCGGCAGAGGCGCCAATTTAGTCAACATCATCCGTACCGATTGAATGCTCGCAGAGGCCCCCAACAGGCGCCCGCGCGCCGCTTCACCCTCAACCGACAGCGCGTGCCGCAGCAAATAATTGTCCCGCTGCAGAAATTTCCGATCCAACACACGGGCAGCTGCGGTCAAAATCTGATTGGCACGAAAGGGTTTGAGGACAAAATCTGTGACCCCAGAGCGCAGTGCCGTAATCGCCGTCTCAAGATCTGCATAGGCAGTGATCATAATAATATCTGCGTAGAGCCCAACTTTTCGCTGCTCACTCAACCACTCAAGCCCCGTGCACCCAGGCATGATATTATCAAGAATAATCAGGTCAAAATGTGCCGTGTCCAAAATAATGGCCGCATCCTTGGGACACGCAGCCAGCGCGACGCGTTTGCAATGCGGCTCAAGGGTCTTGCTTAGAAAATTGCGCATGCCGGGCTCATCATCAACAATGAGCACTGAGGCATGACTTAGGCTCTCGCCATAAGCATCGTGCTTGGCTCCCGCTACCGTATCACGATTAACTTGCAGCATTAATCTTCAGATGCGTCTAATCGCACATTTGAACCGCTGTGCACTGCTTGGCTTGAAAAGCCCGCGGCCATCAGAATTGCATTGGCAAGGAACGCAACCAGAAAAACAGTCGCAAATGCTTGTAACATGACCCTCATGGCAGACCTCGTAATTCTTTTTTGCGGGCGTGTATACCATTGGCAAACACGCTCAGGCTTGTATGTGTGCCAAAATGGCGCGGACAACCCGATTCGTCAGATATTAATCCTGGCTCGGGCGGGAGCGAATAATCAACCAACAACTTTGACAAAGACACTTGCAGTACTGGGAACATAGGTATCACACTATTCACCCGCAACCGTCTGTGACTTCGGTTTTCCGGCTTCAAGCTCGTCAAGCCAAAGCGAATGGTGTTCTCTGGCCCATTGCTCTTCGACTTCTCCAGACCCCATCGCATCATAAGCACCTTCCATGCCCACCGACCCGATATAAATATGGGCAATAATAATCACTATCAACACGCAGGAAACAATCGAATGCCAAAGCTGCGCCAGCTGCATTTCCTCCTGCGGGGCCAACGCGGTACGCAGTGGTTCCATGCCCAGCATCTCAGTTATGCCCAGCGCATTCATCTTGGCAAAGGTCGCTGAAAACATTGGCATCTCAAACGGAAATAGCAGCGACAGGCCCGAGGCAGAAATCGATGCCCCCAAAACAATCACCGACCAGAAAATGAGCTTTTGTCCGGCATTGAATCTTTTCGCCGGAGGATGAACGCCTTTTTTAAAGATACCGCCGCCCATCGCCAGCCACTTCAGGTCTGTCCGGTTGGGGATATTGTGCATAACCCACATGAAGAAAATCACCACCAGCGCAATCATAAACGCCCATGAAACATTATTATGAATCCATTTTGATACTATCGCTATGCTGGCAAAGCTCTCTTTGCCGAACAGCGGGATTAGCACCATACGCCCAAACAACGAATACAGCCCAGTCAAACCCAACAGGATAAAAGATCCAGCCAACACCCAATGCGCAAAGCGCTCCACAGCTTTGAAGCGCGTTACTGTGCGGCCAGTTTTTTCACCATCGATGCGAATTTTTCCCCGCAGTAGATAAAACAGCACCAACAGTGCAATGGTTCCACCTAAACCATAGGCCGTGTACTCTGCTACCGGCCCACTGCGCATCAACAGCCAACGCATGCCACCGTCTTGCACAAGCACGGTGGCGACCTCGCCACCAGCTGAAACGCTAATGTCGGCAGTGCCATAGCGCAGGGCACGCCACAATTCGGGATCAGACACTCCGCCCAAAGTACCCAACTGTTGCTGAAGGTCGGCGGCGTTGCTCGGGTCTCCGGTGGCATTGCGACGAAAATCATCTTGAACAGCTTCGCCTTTTTGACGCGCCATAATATCGCCTAGGGTCTGAGCCCCACCAGTGGCAGACCGATCAGCCGAGGGTTCTTGCGCAAATATGGGCAAGCTCAGCGCAAAGGACATCAAAATTGCCATAAACAGCCGGATCATCGGAAGGTTCCCTTTTTAAGTCGTTCAAAAACTGCGGGCAGGGGCGGCAACAAATGCCCGCCCCTGCCCCATCATGCCGCGACTTCGTTAGCCGCCTTTTTGGTTATAGGCCGTGCCCCAGCCCCATGCGCCCGAACCAAAGCCCCGGGCCACGACGCGTTCGCGATAGATTCCAGAGACAATATCGCCATCGCCCGCCAACAACGCTTTGGTTGAACACATTTCGGCGCAAATCGGCAGTTTACCTTCAGCAATCCGGTTGCGACCGTATTTGCTGAATTCCGCATTCGAATGGGTTTCTTCTGGCCCGCCGGCACAAAAGGTACATTTGTCCATTTTACCACGGCTGCCAAAATTGCCGGCCTGAGGATATTGCGGCGCGCCAAACGGACACGCATAAAAACAATAGCCACAGCCGATACACAGGTCCTTGGAGTGCAGAACCACACCTTCCTCGTTCTGATAGAAGCAATCCACCGGACAGACCGCCATACAGGGCGCATCTGAACAATGCATGCAAGCTACCGAAATTGAGCGTTCTCCGGGGCTGCCATCATTGAGTGTGACCACCCGCCGACGGTTGATGCCCCAAGGCACTTCGTGTTCGTTTTTACAAGCTGTTACACAGGCGTTGCATTCAATGCAGCGTTCGGCGTCACAGAGGAATTTTGCTCTTGCCATTTCTCTTTCTCCTTATGCTGCAAAAATTTTGCAAAGTGTGGCTTTGGTCTCTTGCATCTGCGTAACCGAGTCATACCCATAGGTTTGCGCTGTATTCGAACTTTCACCCAGCACAAAAGGGTCTGCACCGTCAGGATAGTTACCGCGAAGATCCTTGCCTTCCATATGACCGCCAAAGTGGAACGGCATGAATGCCACACCCTCTCCAACCCGCTCAGTGACCATTGCCATCACCTTCACTTTTGCGCCTTCAGCTCCTTCAACCCAGACCTGTGCACCATCTCGCAGCCCAAGATTATTAGCATCCCGAGTATTGATTTCGACGAACATGTCCTGTTGGAGTTCAGCCAGCCAAGGGTTTGAGCGCGTCTCATCACCTCCACCCTCGTATTCAACCAACCGTCCAGAAGTAAGAATCATTGGATATTCTTTGCTGAAATCCTGTTTTTGGATCGAGGCATACATCGTCGGAAGACGATAGAATTTACGATCCTCATAAGTTGGATAATCAGCCACAAGATCGCGACGGTTGGTATAAAGCGGTTCGCGGTGCAGCGGCACCGGGTCGGGGAAGGTCCAAACAACAGTCCGAGCTTTTGCATTGCCAAATGGTGCGCACTCATGCTTGATTGCTACCCGCTGAATACCACCCGAAAGGTCAGTTTTCCAGTTGGTCTTGGGACCAGCAACTGCATCAATCGCAGCACGCTCTTGATCAGTCAGGTCAATATCCCAGCCAAGATCCATCAGCATCTGCATCGTGAACTCGGGATACCCATCCTGAATTTCCGACCCTTTGCTGTAGACCCCTTCGGCCAGCATATTGTCACCATTGCGCTCAACGCCGAACCGTGCACGGAAGGTCAAACCACCCTCGGATACACGCTTAGACATATCGTACAAGTTTGGTGTGCCAGGGTGCTTCATCTCGGGAGTACCCCAACAAGGCCATGGCATACCGTAATAATCACCATCTGCCGGGCCACCCACTGCCTGAAGCGTAGTGTGATCAAACGTGTGCTGATTTGCCATATGCAGTTTGATCCGCTCCGGACTCTGACCAGTATAACCTACCGTCCACATGCCTGCGTTTATCTCACGCGTCACGCTCTCGACATTTGGCGTCTCGGCATCATCCATCTCAATATTGCGGAAGAACCTATCTGCCCAGCCAAACTTATTGGCAAACTTAGCGATAATAATGTGATCAGGCAGGGATTCAAACAGTGGCTCGACGACCTTACTGCGCCATTGAATCGAACGGTTCGAAGCAGTTACTGAGCCTCGAGTTTCGAACTGTGTCGAAGCTGGTAGCAAATAAACACCGTCAGTCCGGTCCTGCATCGCCGCCGAGACTGTTGGATATGGATCAACCACGACCAGCATATCCAGCTTTTCCATAGCGGTTTTCATTTCCTTCATCCGGGTCTGCGAGTTTGGCGCGTGACCCCACAAAACCATGGCGCGGACTTTGTTGGGATTATCCATTTTATCCGGATCTTCCAATACGCCATCGATCCAGCGCGACACAGGAATACCTGTCAAGTTCATCAGGTTTTTCTCTTTGCCATCGGCACCTGTGGTCTTGGCAAACTGGCCTTTCATCCAATCGAGGTCTTCCCCCCAAACCCGTGACCAATGCGCCCATGCACCCGCCGAAAGCCCATAATATCCGGGCAGAGTATGAGACAAGACACCCAGATCAGTCGCACCCTGCACATTGCAATGGCCCCGGAAGATGTTGGTACCGCCACCAGACGTACCCATGTTGCCCAAGGCTAATTGAAGCACGCAATAGGCGCGAGTATTGTTGTTACCGTTGGTGTGCTGCGTGCCACCCATACACCAGATCACCGTACCGGGCCGGTTGTTCGCCAGGGTACGAGCGACGCGGCGCAACTGGCTACCAGGTGCTCCGGATACGCGCTCAACTTCTTCGGGCGTCCACTTCGCAACTTCTTCGCGAATTTGATCCATCCCCCAAACACGAGTGCGGATAAACTCTTTATCCTCCCAACCGTTCTCGAAAATATGCCACAAGATACCCCAGATGAGTGCCACATCGCTACCTGGCCGGAGCCGCACATATTCGTCGGCGTGAGCCGCCGTACGGGTAAAGCGAGGATCGCATACAATCAATGGCGCATTGTTTTGCTCTTTAGCTTTTAGGATGTGCAGCAGCGATACAGGATGCGCCTCCGCAGGGTTTCCACCAATTAAAAAGATCGCTTTAGAGTTGTGAATGTCATTATAACTGTTGGTCATGGCGCCGTAGCCCCAAGTATTGGCCACACCGGCCACCGTTGTTGAATGACAAATCCGCGCCTGATGGTCGACGTTATTGGTACCCCAATAGGCCGCAAATTTACGGAACAAATAAGCTTGTTCGTTGCTATGTTTCGCACTGCCCAGCCAATAAACGCTGTCGGGTCCACTCTCTTCGCGGATGGTCATCATACCATCGCCGATTTCATTAATCGCCTGATCCCAGCTGATGCGCTTCCACTCACCACCCTCTTTTTTCATAGGGTATTTCAGTCTCCGCTCGCCATGCGCTGTCTCTCGGACTGCGGCACCTTTGGCGCAATGCGCTCCAAGGTTGAACGGGCTATCCCATCCCGGCTCTTGACCAGTCCAGACGCCGTTTTGGACTTCCGCCACAACAGTACATCCAACTGAACAATGCGTACAAATTGTCTTTATAGTTTCGACTGCGGCACTTGCAGCTGTTGCTGCGCTTGCTTTGGTAACAGTCCCCCCGGTCGCGCTTATCGCTGCTAGGCCACCAATGGCTAGTCCTGAACCTCGCAAAAAAGCACGGCGGTCTACCGATTTATTGGCGGCTTCTGATAGGATACCGGATCGCTGGGGGCGTCGCGCAACCCCGTTGGTCTTTTTCCTTAACATATTTCTTCTCCCTAGCTGGCTCCGGCTAATTGCGGGCTTGCTTGGTTTCATAAAATCGGCTTCAGGGCGTCACGCAACCGTTGGCCGTCGAAAACATCGTCCGGTCTAGAACCGGGCGCTGTTAAAGTATGCGCGGGTGTGCGCTGTATCTTGCATCCGACCATCATCTGCCGTCACAGCAGCTTGCACCTGCGTCCCGCTTACAGCAACGGCAACGGCCGCAGCTGGGGCAGCGGTACCCGCCAGCTTTAGAAAATCGCGGCGGCTGGTCGCCTCCTCGGTCGTCTGTTTCATCGGGGGTCTCCTCCCTGTTGGTTTCGGCGACTTACGCCACCCTTAATGCGGATCATTCCGCGCTCATCCGAAAGCTTTCGGTCTCGATTGCCATAAATGCTTTACCGACCGCGCCGACAGACGCATATATCACCGAGTTTTTCGCAGCTTCCAAATCACTGAAAAAATGTGCAGCCCAAGGACTGATGTGTTTATTAAAGAATGCTCTTTGATCGCTCAATGTAGCAGGCGCGCCGAACCGTCCCACCACAAGCCCCCCCATCATTTCGAGCAGTGAGGCTATGTTATCCTCTGGTTCATAGACGTTTTTCGCCCGCGTGATGCCGCGCACCGCCATGTCGCGACGCAGCGTCGCCAAAGGCTTTTCGTTCAAAAATCCCGTCAGGTAGTAACTGGCGTAAGGCAAAAGCTCTCCGCGACCCAATCCGATAAACAGGGCGTTAAACTCGCTTTCAACCGAGGCGGGCTTACTGACCTTGGACACCCGCGCAAGCGACGACACTGCCTTCCCCAAATCGGTATCATCTCCGGTTAGGTCTGCGGTCTGGTCCAACACCATTTGACTGGCTGGCCCCGATAAAATTAATCCGAGGAAGTTATACAAATCAGCCCGCAGCCGGTCTTCTACCGCAACATCAGCGGCGGTTGTCAGTCCGATTTTTGGAGCGGCTTTCGGCGTGGATGTCGTCTGTCCCTCAAAGGTCATAGTTGTGGCTCTTTCATATCATCAAAATGGAAAACCATGCGCCTTTGGGGCAGAATAGCCGGATCCAAATTCTCCGCCTCTGCACCATCGTAAGTGAGCAAGATTTCGGCGGTCTGACTAGCGTTGTGAGTTTCTTGCGTGGGCTGTGTCTGCGCGGTTTTTGACACCTCTACTCCCTCGTACTGCCGTTGCTGCTCGGTGCAACCGGCGTCTTCAACGGCCGCCATGTCACCGGGCAACTCACCTGACACCATTCCGTCGGCCTCTTCTGCCGCTAGCTGCTTGGCGGCCTCTTCTTTGGCCTGATCTTCGGCCTGACGCGCCATCTCCAGCACATGTTCTGTCATGCCTTTGCCCACCTGATAGGCTGTCTGCATGTTTTCAATCACAGTCGCGCTGTCAGTGAAATCTTCGCCATAGTCTATTAAGCCGTCAAGATTGGCGAGCGCCGGATTAGCCAGCCACAGGCAGCGCAGCGCCCGACGGCGCAGCCGATCTGGCACGGTTTTTGACATAAACGCCGAAAAATCATCGCCCATTTTCATTTCATCAGGATTGGGCAAATCCAATTCCAACAGCAGCTCTTCATCAGTTTTTTCCGCTTGCTCCGCCTGCAAGACAGCTGTCTCTTCCGCGTCTTTGTCCCGCAAAGCAATCTTTTCTTCCGTCTCCACACCAGCTTTGCGCCGTGACCAGAAATCCGTGCCGCCCATCAATTCAGCCTCGCTTTTTTGACCAGCGTCGGGGCGCGATAAACATCCGCCATTTGCGCGATACGGGAATCACCAACACCGTCTTCCTTCAGTCCAATATCGGCTTTATCGCGCCGACGCTTCTTGAAAGCTTCATGTTCGTGATGCAGGCTGACAAAGGCCTTGACCCATCCGGTCAAAACCGGTGGCATCGGGACTTTCTCAACCAGCTCTTCGCCACTGTCGGTGTAGTCTTGCGCCTCATAGGGCGACGCAGTGACCAACAGCACGTCAAGCGGACGCGTTTCGCTGTCTAAATTTTGCCGCAAAATGACGTAGATGGATGGCTCGTGCGCCGCCAGCCCATGCAGATACGCCTCGGTGTCAGCACCGTGCAATTCGAGAAGCGGCGACGAGGCGTGATACTCGGTACAGTCGTGTTTGTCAGAAAGCACCACCCAATCCGCTTGCGCAGCATGTGGCAGTACCGCCACAGCCTGCCATGACCACATCGCCCAGCGGGTCAATCCCGGCCGACGTCGGATCACGACCCCTAGCGGCATCGACTGGTACATGTGCGGATTGTGAATCAAATGCCCCTCCCAAGGATCACCCCAAGCCATATTCTCATTTTGATCGAGTTTTGATTGTGTGCAAAGGAAAAAATCTGCAGCCTCGCGATATTGCCAGCCAAGCGGTCAAAACGGACATCAAACTGCCTCAATTCACTCAAAGAGGGACTTTTTGTCCACGCTTGGGGTGGCTCTGACCAGTTCGAAACTTCCTCAAAAAACGTTCAAAATCAATGTTGAGTACCTTACGATTCTGATAAGAATTTAGAATAAAATAATTCGAATTTATATTTACGTGGCCTACAATCTATGTCTAGTTGAAGGTAGGATCGACCCCAAAAACAGCTAATGATACCCATGTTTGTGATAGGAATACGATGGCTAAGAACTTGGTTTTATGCGACTGTCTCGGCAGTCAAGCGATTGACCGAACGGGACTAGAGACCGCCACCGGTTTGAGGTGCTCACCGGTCTTTAACAGTCTTTGCACGACACAAATCAAGCAAGCATCGGCCGCTTTGGCCGAGGGAGATGCGATCATTTGTTGCGGTCAGGAACAGCGGGTTTTCGAGGCGCTCGCGGCCGAAATTGACGCCGAACAACCGGGCTTTTTGGACCTTCGCGATCGCGCTGGATGGTCAGCTGATACCGCGTCAAAACTACCCAAAATGGCCGCTTTGGCGGCAGAGGCCACCCTAGCCACAGCATCGCATAAATCACTGGATATTACATCTGAGGGTCTGTGCCTTATCATCGGTGCGACTGAGGTCGCGCTGGCGGCAGCGCGGGATCTGGCAGATCTGCTCAGCGTGACAGTTTTGCTCACTGACCCCGAGGCTCAACCCGACGATCGCGGCTATGACGTGATCCACGGTCGCCTCACATCTGCCCAGGGATCGCTTGGACATTTCACAGTCAAGATTGATCAGCTTCAGCAAAGACAACCCGGAGGCCGCGGTCAACCCGGGTTGACCGAGCCGCGCAATGGCGGCCAGTCTCAATGTGACATATTATTAGACCTGACCGGAGACGCGCCGCTGTTTGCCGCCCATGAGAAGCGCGACGGCTATCTGCGCGCCGATCCAGGCAGCCCAGGCGCCGTTGCAAAAACCATTTTAGAGGCGTCACAGATGGTCGGCACGTTTGAGAAACCTCTCTATGTGCAGACAGAGCCGCTGCTGTGCGCCCACAGCCGCGCCGAACAATCTGGCTGCTCCAAATGTCTGAACGTCTGCCCCACCGGAGCGATCGTGTCAGATGGCGATCATATCACCATTGATCCGTTGATCTGTGCCGGCTGCGGAGCCTGCGCCGCAGTCTGTCCATCAGGGTCAATCACCTATGACATGCCACCCGTGGATCTGATCTTTCGGCGGCTGCAAACACTCGGCCAAGCTTACCGTAAGGGCGGTGGCACCGCGCCGCGGCTGCTGGTGCATGACGCCGATCATGGTCGCGAAATGATTTCGCTTGCAGCCCGATATGGTACGGGATTACCTTCTGACGTCATCCCATTGGAAATAAGTGCTTTATCTGGATTTGGACATACAGAAATGCTGGCAGCATTGGCCTGCGGTTTTGCGCAGGTCTCCGTGCTGATGGCGCCACGCTCAGATCATAACGTGTTGCACAGCGAATGTGCTCTGGCGCAGGCCATCGCGCCGGCGAACAGCCTGCATCTGCTCGACCTCAATGATCCAGACGCGCTCTGCGCGCGGCTGTATGAGCAAGAGCTCTACCCCGTGAGCGGCACGCCGGTTTTGCCGATGGGAACACGCCGTCAAGCCACCCGGCTGGCGGCGAAATCGCTGCATCCCGAGGGCGGAACGCTGCCGCTTCCGGAGGCTGCGCCCTATGGGGCGGTTTTGGTCAATACTGATAGCTGCACCCTGTGCCTGTCGTGCGTGTCACTGTGCCCGTCGGGTGCATTGGGTGACAACCCAGACAAGCCTCAGCTGCTGTTTCAGGAAGATGCCTGCTTGCAATGCGGGCTCTGCGCCAATCTTTGCCCCGAAAAAGCAATCACGCTGGTCCCACGCCTGAACCTCGCTGATGAGGCATTGTCACAAGTTGTGCTTCACGAAGAAGAGCCCTGTGCGTGCATTGAATGTGGCGCGTTGTTCGGGGTCCAATCCACTGTCGATAAAATCGTTGAGAAGCTGGCTGGAAAACACTCAATGTTTGCCACCAGTGACGCCGCCCGGATGATCCGGATGTGTGACGATTGCCGCGTCAATGCACAGTTCCACAGCCAAAACAACCCTTTCGCAGGTGCCGAACGCCCCAGAGTACGGACCGCAGAAGATTATTATTCAGAGCGCAAGGATCACTGATGGATCAGATCAGAGCCAAGATCGGCAGGCGGCAGCCCGTCGACATAGGCAACGATGGCCTCAAGATCACCGAGCGTCAGCTCCAAAGGAACGATCGGCGACGGTCGAGATGGGTCAAATGGCTCGGTCACATCAGCGACCTGTGTAAATGCGGGGTGCGGGTTGAGCGCGTAGAAACTCAGAAACCGGGTGTCCCAATCCGAAAAACTACGCAGGATAAAAAACGACGGCGTGGACCCGATAGAGGTCATGCGCGTGGCCTCGGACACCGCGTGACAGCGGCTGCAATGCAGCTTGGACAGTTGGGCACCCGCGATTGCATCGCCGCTGAAAGTGGCGGCTTGCTCCACGACGTCATTTGGCGTTGCCACCTGAAACAGCGACACCCCGTCAACCTTAAAGTTCACGATGGTGCGCAGCCCGACCTCGGAGCGCAGCCAAGTTGTAAACCGCTCCACACCGGGATGGGCGACCTCGGCATTATTCAGGTACCAAATCTTTTGCAGACCTTCGAACAGCGCCAGCCCCTGCGGCGTTTCGGTCATCGCCAAATCCGCCGTCTCATCGGGTGCAACCATGGTAATGCGCACGCCAGTCTTCAAAGAAAACCGCGGCAAAATATGCTTCAAAAGACCGCTCTCTCGCAAAGGGGGCGGCACCTGCAAAACAAATGCCTTGCTTTCGGACTGTGCGGGATTGGTTGTAAGACTGATCACAGCCGTTATGACGAACAAGACAGCAACGCACCGCGCACCCAGCGAGTATTTTCGCTGCGCATTCCATTTGAACTGTTGTCCCCGAACCGCCATACTCCTAGTAGAGATCAGTTTCGGAGTTACGTCAACACAGACCTGAGGAAAGAAAATTATGACCGAAGAATTTAACATGTCGATGCGAAAATTCCTGAAACAAGTCGGGGTAACATCGCAAAAAGCCATCGAAGATGCGCTGCGCGCTGCCGGCAATACCGAGGGACAGACCTTTGAGGCAAAGATGGTCCTGACGCTTGATGGTGTTGATATGGAACATGTTGTGACCGGAACCATCAAGGGGCATAATTAACGTGGCCCTAGAAAGAGACAGCGTCCTAGAAGCACTGAAGCAAATCACAGATCCTGCAAGCGGATCGGATATTGTCACCGCGGGCGTCATGCGCGCCCTGAGCATCGAGGGCGGCACCATACGCTTTGTGCTCGAAATCAATCCCGACCGGGCCAAAGAATACGAAGCGGTGCAGGCTCTGGCCGAAGCCGCTGTCAAAGGCTTGGATGGCGTGGAGAGCGTGGCAGTCGTAATGACCGGACATTCAGCCCCCAAGCCCCCCCCCGACCTGAACACCAAGCGCAAGTCGGAAAGCAAGGGGCCGGTAAAGATCCCTGGCATTGACCACATCATCGCAATTGCCTCGGGCAAAGGCGGGGTTGGAAAATCAACTGTGGCCTCAAATCTTGCCTGTGCGCTCGCCGCCGAAGGACGCCGGGTTGGTCTGCTCGATGCCGATATCTATGGTCCGTCACAGCCCAGAATGCTGGGTGTATCTGGCCGGCCAGCCTCACCTGACGGCAAAACCATTTTGCCGCTGCGCAACCACGGGGTGACGATGATGTCGCTTGGGCTAATGACCAATGAAGGTCAGGCCGTAGTTTGGCGTGGGCCAATGCTCATGGGCGCGTTACAACAAATGCTAATGCAGGTGCAATGGGGGGCGCTGGATGTATTGATCGTGGATCTGCCCCCGGGCACCGGTGATGTCCAGATGACGCTGGCCCAAAAAACCGAAGTGGACGGGGCCATTATCGTGAGCACACCCCAAGATGTGGCATTGATCGACGCTCGCAAGGGCATCGACATGTTCAACCAGTTAAAAACGCCAATTCTTGGCATGATTGAGAATATGTCGACTCACATCTGCACCAAGTGCGGCCATGAAGAGCATCTGTTCGGCCATGGCGGTGTGGTTGCCGAAGCGGCCAAACTCGGCGTGCCTATTTTGGCTGAAATTCCGCTGGATATCAGCATCCGCATCGCCTCGGATGGCGGGGCGCCAATCGTCGTGTCCGATCCAGAAAGCCCCCAAGCCCAGGTATTCCGCAAAACTGCACGCGCCTTGGTCGCTCAGGGCGTGGCATGACCCAGGCAAGCTTTCCTCCGCTGTTTATCGGGCAGGCCGTCACCGGCGCGCTAGATCCGTTCGACAAGGCCTGTTCTCAGGCGATGCTGGGCTGCGACGCTGGTCTGGTGGTGCATAATATATCGCCCGATACGCTGCGCGCCGCAATCGTCTTTGCCCCAGAAGTCACGCTGGAAGAAGCGATGGTCATGCTGCCCACTTGCGGCATCGGCTTTCAGAACGCACTGGGCGCCTTGGCGCCGCCAGAAGTTGCGGTGCATTTGACTTGGGACGGTCTGATCTTGATCAATGGCGCCCGCTGCGGACGCTTGCGGGTCGCGGCCAGTCATCAAAAACCAGAGGCGGCGGCAGAATGGCTAGTGGTGGGATTGGAACTGCCACTTTGGCCAGCTTCAGACAATCCCGGCGAGACGCCTGACGACACCGCGCTCTATGCAGAAGGCTGTGCAGATGTGGACGCTTTGAACCTGCTGGAAAGCTGGGTGCGCCACAGCCTGGTCTGGATCAACCGCTGGCAGGACGAGGGCGTGACCCCTTTGCATACTGAATGGCGGGGTCTGGCGCATGGCGTCGGCGAGACGACCAACCAGAACGGTCATAACGGCAAATTTCTAGGCACTGACGAACGCTTTGGCATGTTGTTGCGCAGCGCAGAAACCACTCATTTGATTCCCCTGTCCACCCTGCTGGAGACCTAAACCATGCAACTTGCTCGTGCGATACATTTTGACGAAAGCGACCTAAACGTCTTTCACAGCCCGGCGCGCACCGGTGAGTGGTGCCTATCGGGAGGCTTTGAGTTCTCAAACTGGAGCGAGGGGGACCTGACCGGAAAGGCCCGCCAAGCCTTTGCCAATGGCTGGCTCGGGCTTGAAACCTTTGGGCGGGTGACCTTTGTGGCCGTTACTCAAATCGAAGAGACTGAATACACAGATCTGATTGAGGCCCTGGCGCAGCATTTCGTCACGCTTTACGGGGCGCCGGACCTCGCGGCTGCCCGTCCCGTTGCCAGCGAAGAATTATCGCAGATGGCCAAGCTTTGCGCTGATCACACCGCCAATACCCTTTTGACCGTTTCTCGCGAATTGACGCCCAACGGCGTTGCTGAAGCTTTTCGCACGATTGAAGCCCAAGCCGCCGGAATAGAGCAGTTTGCCATTCATGGATCACTGGATGAATAGACTTTAATTTCAAATCTTAATATATTGATATTAAATGAAAAAAATTATAGGATAGCTGAAAAAAGCAACTGCATGTAAACGCAGTTGTTCAACCAAATCTGGTGCATTTCAGGTGTCCCACACACCCTCAAAATAATCTAATATTGAAAAGTTTATGATTTTACATCAGTTACTTACAAGATGACGTGATGAACAGCCATCCAGAGAATGTAAGTGATCGGCCGATGATCAGGTATGACAAGGCTCACAAAGTCAAGGAAACATCGAAGACTTGCACCACCAGCCAGACAATTATTTACCCCGAAGGTTTTACCATGCCTGAGTGTGATGCTCTGGCTGTCATAGACGATCAGAGCACTTCTTGAATATAAAATATTACATCAATACTAATTACTTACCACTAAACATTAAGGTTTTCCAACCTATTGCTAAAATTCTTTTTTCAAGCGCGGCGTCAACGCCCGGATGCGATCAAAAATCACATCTCGCACTTTGCCGCCACGCGGCGGATCGCGCAAACCCATCAGCAACGCTTGCTCTGGCACAGAACGTCGCGGCCATGTCAGAGCTTCGAGCACCGCACGCGCAGATGCCGGCAAAACCTCTGGAATTGGAAACCCGTTGAGAACCGCCCAGACACCGCTCCACAAGCGTCCTGTGGCCCACGGGTTGTAGCCACCGCCACCCAGCACCAACAGCCTTGGCGCCATATTTTTCAATGCCGAAACGGCAGACCAATGCGCCGCGTTGGACAGGGCCAGCCGCGATAGTGGATCTTCATGAACAGCGTCTGCCCCACATTGCAAGACAATCGCCTGTGGCTGATGGCGGGCCACCGCAGGTAAAATAAGCTGGGTAAAAATTGCCTCAAACTCGCTGTCATTGGTGCCTTTTGGCAGCGGGATATTCAGCGACACACCCCCTGCATGGTCGTTTAATGCCCCGGTGAAGGGCCAGCGCCGCTCTTCGTGGGTCGAGACGAGTAATATGCCCTCTTGGCCCGAAAACGCCGCTTCGACACCATCACAGTGATGGGCATCAATATCGACATAGGCAATCTGTTCAAGCCCTTGCCGCCGCATTGCCAATATCGCCAAAACTGGGTCATTGAGATAACAAAACCCATTGGCGCGATCGGGCATGCCGTGATGGGTTCCCCCGCCGGGATTGAATACGCTGCCGCCGTGCCTTAATAATTCTACCCCCAAAAGGCTGCCCCCTGCCGCAGTGGCGGGACGGCGGTACATTTCCGCAAAGACCGGATTTGAGACGGTGCCAATATGATACCGCAACCGCGTTGCATCTGACACCTGCCCTGCGCTTTCAGCTGCTTGCAAAGCCGCAATATACTGCGGGCAATGAAACGCATGCAGTGCCGCAGGTTTGGCGCACGGGCTGGTGCGGTATTGCGCTGGTGGCAACCAATCAAGAGCGCGACAAAGATCCATCACAGTGCTGACCCGGGGGATCGCCAACGGGTGGCGGCCCCCATAGCTTGACCCGCGATAGATCGCAGAGCCGATAAATACCGGCGCTGGACCAGCGGCCATCAAACAGTGGCCATTGCAGAGACGAGGAGAAATAACATAGTAATGAGTTAGCGCTCCGTTGTGGTGCCGGCAAGACCACGCAACTGCGGTTTTAATCTGCGCCAAGCACGTCTTGATAAAAATCTGGAGCCACAATGCCAAAAATGATTGATTTTTTGCGCTCTGGTCAGGCGGCTCTGACGGCGCTTTTACTAGGCTTTGGTGCCATCGGCGGGTTTCTTGCCAGTCTGCTGCAGATCCCGATGCCCTGGCTCACCGGAAGCTTGGCGCTATCGGCTGTGGTTGTGCGCTTTACCCGCCATAAGTTACCCGAAAATTTTCAGTTTCCCCCTAAGATTCGTGAGATTTTCATCGCCGTCATTGGGATTATGATCGGCGTTCAGGTGCAGCCAGAATTTCTGCAAGACCTGCCCCTGATCGCGCTCAGCCTGACGCTGATGACGCTCTATGTTCCGGTGGCGCATTCCATCAATTATCTGATTTATCGCCATGCGGGGGGCTATCCTGTAGCAACTGCATATTTTGCCGCCGCACCGGGTGGGTTAATGGAGAGCTTGGTGATCGGTGAAAAGCATGGTGCCGATCCAACATTATTGGCCTTACAGCAGTTCCTTCGGGTCATTTTGGTGATCACGGTGGTGCCGCTGGCAATCTCGCTCTGGATCGGCTCACCGGTTGGCAGTGCGGATGGTCTGGCCCAGCAGCTGCCTAAAATGAGCCTGCCGCTTTGGCAAATGCTACCGCTACTGGTGATCACCGGCGCAGTGGGCGCGGTGGTAGGGCGGCGAATAAAACTGCCCGCAGGGCATCTAACCGGACCGTTGATCGCAGCAGCTTTGGTCAATGTCAGCGGCCTGATCAGCCTGTCGTTGCCAGTGTGGCTGGTGGTGGTGGCGCAGATTGTCATCGGAGCCAGTCTGGGCATGCGGTTTCTGAACATGGGTGCGGCGCTGATTGTGCGCGGCATCGGGTTAAGCGCACTGTCGGTCGGCGCAATGCTGGGGCTTGGTGTACTATGTGCGCTGAGCCTAGGGTGGGTCACAGGCCAACCATTTGATGTATTGCTTATCTGCTTTTCACCCGGCGGGGTGACAGAAATGTCATTGATTGCGCTCAGCTTGGCGGCGAACCCGGCCTATGTGACGCTGCATCATATCTACCGTATTTTTCTGACCGTGATCTTGATGGGATATGGAGCGAAATATTTGACACGAAACAACTCAAATATTTAGTTTCTCTTCTAGATTGATCCAGTCCTGTTCTGCGGCGGCAAGGGCCGTCTGCCGTGCGGTCAAGGCCTCGGTCGCTTTTTGAAACTTTACCGGCGCGGCGCGGTACAGGTTGGGATCCGACAGTAACGTCTCAAGCTTGGCAATTTCCGCCTCTAACCGTTCCATTACATCTGGCAGGCCTTCTAGGCGGTGTTGTTCGGTGAACGACAAGCCGGTTTTGGCCGCAGCTTTCTTACTCGACTTTGATTTCGCCGGTGCGTATTTAACCGAAGCACCAGCGGTCTCTATTGCCTTTTTTTGCGCCTGATAGTCGGACCAACCCCCGGCATACACAGTCACGGTGCCGGTCCCTTCCATCACCACGGTCGTCTTTGCCACGCGATCCAGAAAATCGCGGTCGTGGCTGACCAAAAGTACTGTGCCGTCATAATCGTCCAGAAGTTCCTGCAACAAATCCAACGTCTCCACATCGAGGTCGTTGGTCGGCTCATCGAGCACCAAAAGATTGCTTTCGCGCGCCATCAATCGCGCCAGCAACAGACGGGCTTTTTCCCCGCCAGACAGCGAGCGTACTGGCGCGCGCGCCTGACTGTCGTCAAACAAAAACTCTTTGAGATAGCCCACAACATGGCGCGGTTGGCCACGCACCAGAATCTGGTCCGCCTTGCCCGACACCCGCATTTCGGGATCACCGGTCAGGTTTTCCCACAATGTCAGATTCGGATCGAGCCGAGAGCGGGCTTGATCGAACACTGCGGGCATCAACCCAGTGCCAAGTTTGACCGTGCCCTGATCTGGCGCGATCTCGCCCAATAACAGTTTCAACAACGTGGTCTTACCCACACCGTTGGGGCCGACAAAAGCCACGCGGTCGCCTCTTTGAATTTTGATAGAAAAGTCGTTCAAGATGACCTTGCCGTCATATGTTTTCGAGATCGACGTCACTTCTGACACTTTCTTGCCAGATTTTTGTCCCGTTTCCAGCACCATGCCTGCCGCACCCTGACGCCGAATCATCGAAGCGCGTTCACTGCGCAAGTCTTGCAAGGCGCGCACGCGGCCCTGATTGCGTTTTCGTCTGGCACTAATACCCTCCACCGCCCAACGAGCTTCGGATTTAATTTTGCGATTGAGCTTATGGCGCTGCTGGTCTTCATCTTCCCAGACCTTGTCGCGCCAGGCCTCAAAACCGCCAAAACCAATTTCCTGGCGGCGCGTCTGACCGCGATCAATCCATAGCGTTGCGCGGGTCAACTCGTTAAGAAGCGCCCGGTCATGGCTGATCATCACAAAGCCAGCGCGCGCAGACCGCAGTTCTTGCTCAAGCCAGCCGATCGCGTCGATATCAAGGTGATTGGTCGGTTCGTCCAACAGCATAAGACCGGGGGCTTCAGCCATCAGTTTGGCCAGCGCTGCGCGCCGCCGTTCGCCCCCCGACGCGGTACTAACCGGACGGTTGGGATCAAATTTCAACTTTTCACCCGCCCGTTCGACACGGTACATCTCGCCGGGCTCAAGCGCACTGATGGCAAAATCACCCAAGGTGGCAAAGCCGGTCATGTCGGGATCTTGCTGCATATATCCAACGCTACAACCGGGGGCCACAAAGCGCGCCCCACGATCAGCCTCAACCAGACCGGCCATAACCTTCATTAAGGTTGATTTTCCACTGCCGTTACGCCCAACCAACGCCAGCCGATCTCCCGGTTGGACAACAAGATCCAGCGCATTGAACACCGGATCACCGCCAAAGGTCAGCGAAATGTCATTGAGTTGTAATAAAGGAGTGCGTGCCATAGCCCCCGCTATCGCGCCGGACAACAAAGGTCAATGCGGCGTATTCATGGCACCATGGCGCGCAACAACCGCTTGCGCGCGGCCGGTATCTTCGTGATTTCAACCCCGGTAAAGACGTGCAGCGTGCGCATATGGTGATCTACCACAGCGTGATCACTGACCCAGCCCCCCATCATAAGATAAAATTTTAACAACGGCGGCAGCCGGGCGAGCGCCAATTTGAGATCCAAACACCGATCAAGTCGTTTGGAAAACCGAAACACATCGGGGGCCTTTTCGTGCGGACGCCAACATTCAGGCGCCAGATAACGGGCTTTCAACAACGCAAAAGCGTCGAGATAACGCGCGGCATCAAGACCGGCAAAAGAGCTGCAACCAAATAGAAAACGGACGTTATTTTGGTCGACATAGCGGCTCATAACTGCCCAAGCCAGTCGCAGTATATCAGGGTCTTTGATGTCCGGGGAGACACAAAAACGGCCTATCTCGACCATCCGACCTTGGAATTTTTCAAGCGCTGAAAGTTGATAGAACTGAGCCGAATAGCTGTCTTTGATGGGCGTGGTTTCACAGATGGGCAGTATCCTAAAACAACACACCAAACCGCCGCTTACCCGGTCTTCGATCAGTATGTGGCTGCAGACAAGATCATAGTGATCCCGATCCAGCCTTTTTGCATCCGTCGGCTGCCCGACTGGAGTAAAAGCACGACTACGCAACTTTTGCGCCGCCTCAATATCATACCTGTTTTTTGCAACCCGCACACTGTAGCGGCCTTTTGAAAACGGTCTCATAGGCAATCACCCAGCTCTTAATGCTGACAAAACCGGAGTGCCCCGGTCAAAATCGTGCCGTGGGCAGCCCGCTTATTATTCTAAAAGGCTGCCAGCGGAAATGTTGCCGATATTGGCAAACAGCTGGCTTAATACGCCTTTGTTGACATCGCCACCTTTGGTTACCCGCCGACTCAATGTGATTACCTTACCATCTTTCAAACTGTAGCGCCCGATATTTGTCAGCACATCTTCGTCATCAAAGCTTATTGCCACAACATTGCGTTCAATCACCGCTGCCTCTTTGTATGTCATGTGCCTGACGCGAGTGTGAACATAATAATAACCGCCAGCACCTTGCATCCCCGACATCGCAGGAGCCCCAAAGGCCGCATCGACTTCGGCCCGAGTATCCACCCCAACCACCAATGTTGCCAGTCCAGTCTCGTCTGGTACGTAGCCATGATTGCGAAATTGGGGACTACAACTGTCCAGCGCGAGCAAAGCCAAGCCAATAAGTGCCGATTTCAATCCAAATGATCCTGCTGACACAGCCGCCCCCTTGCGTTGGTTCATGTCGCCAACTATCTGGGTTACAGAAGCTTTGCGATCGGTTCAAGGAAGGACACCCACCGCTGATGCCCTCTAATTCCCAAACACATACACTGCAGGTCGCAGATTTAAAAGATCATGCAGACAACACGTTCGATCTTAGACCGGATGCAGAGACTTGCCACCGAATCGCAAGTGATCTGGACCTGTTATCGCTGCGCAAACTGTCCATCAAAGGCAGTGTACAGCCAAACGGCCAGAGGGGTTGGCGATTGTCGGCCCGGTTGGGTGGAACCGTTCAACAAAGTTGTGTGGTCACCCTGGCCCCAGTGACCACCCGACTAGAGGAGGCCGTGATAAGACTCTATGAACCGCTAATCGAAGAACCTGGAGAAAGCAGCGAAACCGAAATGCTTGAGGATGTAAGCATGGATCCGCTGGGCCGTGATATTGACTTAATCGAAATCATAACAGAATCGATTTCACTGGCCCTACCAACCTATCCAAGGTCGCCAAAAGCCACTCTGGGTGATACACGGGTGACCGAACCCGGTAAAGTGCCTCTCAGCGACGAAGACATCAAACCCTTCGCCGGTCTGTCTGCGTTGAAGGCCACTTTGGAGAATCCCGACTGAAACTAAGAGATATAACGCTTGCGCCTGATAAAAAATCTTATATTTAGAGGTCTTTGTTCACTTATGGGGTTGTCAGCAAGCGGCGTTCAAGAATATGACCGCCCCAATACCAATCACCCGCGCCTCTGGCGCCAAAAATGAATTTGAGGTTGAGACATGGCCGTCCAGCAAAATAAAGTCTCCAAGTCACGCCGCAACAACCGCAGAGCACATGACGCTTTGGTTGCTGCGAATCCAAACGAATGCCCGAACTGTGGCGAATTGAAACGGCCGCATCACGTCTGCGGATCATGTGGCTATTATGCAGACCGCGAAGTGGTTGCATTGGTTGACGAGATTGATCTGGACGAAGACGCAGCGTAGCACCCCAGATTGCCCCGCATGCCAGCACTGACAAACCAGACAGAAGCGGGTAAAAAGACCACTATCCTGAGCGTAGATGCAATGGGTGGGGACCACGGGCCGTCAGTTGTGGTCGCGGGGCTGTCAAATGCCGCATCACAGCATGCAGAACTGGGTTTTATCCTGCATGGTGACCGGACCGAGCTTTTGCCGCTGGTTGCCCAAAATAAGATTCTGACTGGTCGTTGCGACATTCGCGACGCCAAAGGGGTGGTCATTATGACCGACAAACCCAGCCAAGTCATACGCACAGGTAAAAATACATCCATGTGGTCAGCGCTCGAATCAGTGCGCTCAGGCGAGGCATCGGGCTGCATCTCATGCGGCAATACTGGCGCGCTGATGGCGCTTGGAATGATTCGTCTGCGCAAACTACCTGGTGTGGACCGTCCGGCGATTGCGGTGTTGTGGCCCTCTCGGAATCCGCAAGGCTATAATGTCATGCTGGATGTTGGCGCCGATATTCGCGCAGACGCCGAGGACCTGATGCAATATGCGGTCATGGGGGCCTGCTATGCACGTATCGGTTCGAATATAGATCGCCCACGAATTGGTTTACTTAATGTTGGCGTCGAAGAACATAAGGGCCGCGCTGAATTGCATGCCGCGCACAAGTTGATAGCAGGCGGAACCGAGAACGGGAACTACGACTTTCTTGGCTTTGTCGAAGGCGGAGACATACCCGGCGCATCAGTGGACGTTATTGTTACCGATGGATTTACAGGCAATATCGCCCTCAAGACGGGAGAGGGCACAGCCAGCTTGATTGGCGACTTTCTAAAACAAGCCTTTAGATATTCAATCTTTTCGCGCATTGCTTCGGCTCTGGCACTGTCGTCCCTGCGGCGCCTCAGCAGGCGTATTGACCCGCGCACCGTCAACGGCGGTGTGTTTCTCGGGCTCAACGGCACAGTGGTAAAGTCACATGGATCAGCCGACGCAACCGGGGTAGCGGCCGCCGTCAATTTAGCATTTCAACTATCAAAATCTGATTTCAACAATGAATTGGCAACACGGCTTGCATCATCCGCTGACGCAGCGCACAGTGCCACAGCGATAGAAACTGAGCTTAAGATCGATATGAAAACATGACAACGCGCGCTGTAATAAAAGGGGTTGGGCATTATCTGCCAGACCGGATTGTCCCTAACTCTGAATTTGCCGCAACCTTGGATACCTCCGACGCCTGGATTAGATCCAGATCAGGCATAGAGCGCCGTCATTTTGCCGCAAAGGGTCAAGGAACGTCCGATCTGGCCTCGCGTGCCGCCACCGCAGCCCTGCAGGACGCTGGATTAACGGCTAACGATTTAGACACAATTATTGTGGCTACCTCAACGCCTGATCTGACATTTCCTTCAGTTGCCACGATGGTTCAGGGCTCGATTGGCATGACCCGAGGATTTGGCTTTGACATTCAGGCCGTCTGCGCTGGATTTGTGTTCGCGTTGTGTAATGCCAACGCATTGATTGCGTCCGGCCAGGCCAAACGCATCATGGTCATCGGCGCCGAAACATTTTCTCAATTGATGGATTGGACTGACCGCGCCACCTGTGTGCTGTTTGGCGATGGAGCTGGTGCACTGATTCTAGAGGCCGAACATGGCAACGGCGATAATTCAGATCGCGGCATACTGGCGACAGACCTGAATTCGGACGGCAGGTATCGTGATATTCTCTACGTCGATGGCGGGGTCTCTAACCAGACCGTCGGACATCTGCGCATGGAAGGTAAAGAAGTGTTTCGCCATGCCGTTGAAAAACTCTCTTCGACGGCGCAACGTTCAATGGAAAGCGCAGGTATCACCAATAGCGATGTAGACTGGATTGTGCCTCATCAAGCCAATATTCGCATTATACAAGGCATTGCGCGCAAAATGGGTGTGCCACTGGACCAAGTGATTATAACTGTACAAGACCATGGCAATACCTCGGCGGCATCGATTCCGCTGGCGATGTCGGTTGGCAAGAAAAGCGGCAAAATCAAAACTGGTGATCTGATTGTCACTGAGGCGATTGGTGGAGGTCTCGCATGGGGCTCAGTCGTTCTTAGATGGTAGAATCAATACAACATTCAATCAAATGTTGTGCCATATCCCTCAAGCTGCTAAGTTAAATTTATTTCATGAAATAAACGGGTTGTTATTGACTCCGAAATTCCTGTGGACCTACACTGGAGCAAACTAAGGTGAGAATGATGGTAGAAAAAACTTTGACCCGAATGGATCTCAGTGAAGCGGTCTTTAACGCCGTTGGGCTGTCAAAGAACGAGAGCGCAGATTTAGTGGAAAATGTTCTCAAGCACATGGCAGATGCACTTGTTGATGGGGAGCAAGTTAAAATCTCCTCGTTTGGGACCTTTAGTGTCCGCAACAAAACAGAGCGTGTCGGTCGCAATCCCAAGACCGGCGAGGAAGTGACAATAGAACCGCGGCGTGTCTTGACCTTCCGCCCCTCTCATCTGATGAAAGATCGGATTGAGACAGGAAACAAGCGCTAAGGAGACAGCGCCGATATGGTGAAATCTGCAGACGCCTTTCGAACGATCCGTGAAGTGTCTGATGTTCTTAAAACACCGGCGCATGTGCTAAGATTTTGGGAAAGTAAGTTTTCGCAAATCAAGCCGATTAAGCGGGCGGGCGGGCGGCGGTATTACCGCCGTGCTGATATAGAACTGATATCAGGCATCAAAAAGCTGCTGCATGACGATGGGATTACGATTCGCGGCGTACAGAAAATTTTGCGCGAACAGGGTGTGAAACACGTTGCATCTCTACAAAGCGGGCTTGATCCAAAAATCGACAGTCCGACGGTACCATCTGAAAAAGTAACGAAAATTGCACAGCGTCTTGTCACAGAGCATGATGCTCTAAAATCCAATGATATCAATAAACTAAACCAAAAAAATAAATCTGAAATTTCTGAAACTGGCACGCAAATCAGCACAAAATCCAACACTGACGCGGGCACCGAATCAACGCCTCGTAAGGCCGAAACAGTAAAAGAACTTGGCAGCCAAATTTCATTGTTTGATGATTTACCGATATCCCCCAACCCGGCCGCGAAAGTGGAAAGGAGCAACCAAATCAAGCCGACCGCGCCAGTCGCAATTGCATCCATTGAACCGGATACAAACACTTTGAATGACAACGAACTCGTGCCTGAAATCGCAGCACAATTGGCGCAGAATACCCCAAATGAAAATCGTGCTTCGGCGACAGAAATGCCAAAGCCGGGTACCAATACTGCCAGCCGGGAAAAATCCGAAGCCGTAGGGGCAGGTCCATTACACTACCTGGCTGACATCAGTGATTTACGGCCGGGCCAGGAAGAAGCCCTGCCCAAACTGCGCGACCGGTTGAAGGATATTTTTCCTAATCCCGAATAATTGCAATCGGGCGTCAAGTTTTTGATTTAGCGCTTGCCACCTGCCCCATAAGCAGTACAACCCGTTCATCGTCGGGCTATAGCGCAGCCTGGTAGCGCGTCCGTCTGGGGGACGGAAGGTCGCAGGTTCGAGTCCTGCTAGCCCGACCACTTTTATAGTGTCGACCGACGAATCGAAGTTTCATCAAGACGACGTATTATCGACCCAAACAGATTTGAGGTTGCTTCATTATGCTAATTTGCTCTGATATCTATGCTTACACAGGGCACATATTTAATCTCACCCAAAAAATTTCAACCTGATTCCCCTTGTCTGGCATAGCTACTCTAGACGGTTGCGATTAAATCGGTACCGGGTGTTATATTTTAAAACCGGCACTTATACGCATTTGTCCTCAGCCTGCCCACTCTGTTTAAGCGTCTGCGGTCCGAGACCATTGCCACCACTCAACAGTTAAAAGAACAGACACAAGATGGTTTCTATTTGCATATGTAGGACGCATTTTATCTTCACGGTCCAAGGTCGATGAACCGCGGCCTTCTACCATCTAACGATCTTGACCTGCGATGGCACCAGAATAGAAACACGAGATGTGAGACCGACTTTCCCAAAATGGGAATCGCTGACACTATCGAAATTCATATGTTTGGGGAAGCAACAAGAGCATGATCGCCTTAGGCTTTACAATCCAGTCGGATTTGATTTGAAAAATGTGTTCCACTTGTGAAGGTTCATGAATCAGCTATACACAATTCAGAATTATCCCAGATCTGGCGGTAGAAACATCATCCCGAGACCGCAGAGAAAATTTGTCGCCGGGACAATAGCTGCACAAAACAGTGGCCGAAAAGGTGTAATAGAGACTTATGATGGGACTATTAAACCGACCCGACCAGTCAGATAGGCCATGCCGCAAGGCCTGGGCTTTGTCCTTTTGAAAGAGATCGTAATGACCGGCGTTTTACCCAGCCAAGACTTAAAGACAATGATCAAAGAGGGCGTGATTGACGCCAAGCCACAGATTATTTCGGAACAGATTCAACCCGCCAGTTTGGACCTGCGGCTCGGATTCCGGGCCTATCGCGTCCGCGCCTCTTTCCTTTCGGGTGAAAACCAAACGGTTTCCGACCGCTTGGCAGAGTTCCAGATGCATGAAATCGATCTGCATCAAGGGGCCGTATTGGAAAAGGGCTGTGTCTATGTCGTACCCTTGATGGAGCAGCTTGATTTGCCGGCGGGTACACATGCTGTCACCAACGCAAAAAGCTCTACCGGCCGGCTCGATCTGTTGACCAGAACCATCACTGACTACAGCACTGAATTTGACCGGATTGCAGCGGGTTATCGCGGCCCACTCTATGCCGAGATTTGCCCACGGTCGTTTTCGGTTCTGGTACGTCCTGGCATGCGTCTCAACCAAATCCGGTTTCGTGCTGGTCAAGCCATTCTCACCGATGCTGAATTAGACACACTACACAAGACTGAGCGACTGGTGTCGGGCGATGCTGTCATTGGGGATGGGCTTGGATTCTCGGTTGATTTACAACCCGACGGAACAGATCTGGTGGGGTTTCGCGCCAAACCGCATACTGGCGTGATCGACCTCGACCGTAAAGCCTATTACGATCCAGCAGATTTTTGGGAAGAGATTCGCACAAACAGCGGACAGATTATTCTCGACCCCGGGGCTTTTTATATACTGGTCAGTCAAGAAGCTGTGCATATTCCACCCGCCTATGCCGCAGAGATGGCGCCCTATCTGGCGATGGTTGGTGAATTTCGCGTGCATTACGCAGGCTTCTTTGATCCCGGATTTGGGCATCATGCCGCTGGCGGCAGCGGATCGCGCGGGGTGCTTGAAGTCCGCTGTCATGAGGCACCCTTCGTGCTTGAGCACGGTCAGGTGGTGGGCCGTCTGGTCTATGAACGCATGAGAGCCGAGCCCGACCAGCTGTATGGCGCGGGCATCGCGTCAAACTATCAAGGCCAGGGTCTCAAGCTTAGCAAGCATTTCAAACCGCTACCGTCGACCATAGCCGCGACCTAGAGGACGCGTCATTCATCTTCGAACATATCACTTTGACCACTGTCGTCGTCATCTTCCTCCTCGAATTCAGAACCAGACATTATCCCAAGCGGCACCCGGCTCTCTAACAGCCCTGCCGCCCGCAGATCCTTGAGGCCCGGTAAATCTTTCGTAGTCTCAAGCCCAAAGTGATCAAGAAACGTCTGCGTCATCACAAAAGTGACCGGCCTACCCGGTGTCATCCTGCGACGGCCAAACCGAATCCAGTCCATTTCAAGCAGTTGATCCACCGTGCCACGCGATACACTGACGCCACGAATTTCTTCAATCTCAGCGCGAGTCACGGGCTGATGATAGGCAATAATGGCGAGTGTTTCGATCGCAGCGCGGCTGAGCTTGCGACTTTCAAACGTCTCTTTCTGCATCAAAAAAGACAAATCACCTGCGGTTCTGATGGCCCAAGCCGCGCCCACTTTCACCACCTGTACGCCACGACCCGCATAGCGTTTGCGCAGGTGCACCAAGGCCTCGGTCGCCTCGCATCCATGCGGCATCCGGCCTTGAAGTTCAGCCACAGTCACCGGCTCGGCCGAGGCGAACAGAATTGCTTCGACCATCCGCTCTTGTTCGGCCATCGGCGGCGCCTCAAAAAGACTTTCTTCTTTTTGTGGTACGGGGTCGGGATATTCGGCGCTCATGGGGTTGCCTTTCTGCGCAACTGGATCGGCGAAAATGTTTCGGCTTGACGCAGCTCGAGCTTGCCCTCCTTGACCAATTCCAAAGCCGCCGCAAAATGCGACGCAGTGGCCGAACGGTGCCGCTGGGGATCGGCGCGCCAGCCTTCGGGAAGATAGCTCGCAATATCGGTCCAGTCACCCGCGAACCCAATCAATTCCCGCATCCGCTCAAGCGCACTCTCCATGGTAAAAACATTCTCACGGTCCATTACAAAGGGCCGAAACTCATCCCGGGTGCGAATTCGGGCATAGGCCTGCATCAAATCCAACAAACTTGCCGAAAACGTCACCCGTCTTGTGCGCTCAACACTTTCAGGAACTCCGCGTTGAAAAAAGTCTCGTCCCAGCCTATCACGCGCCATCAGTCGCGCAGCCGCGTCTCGCATAGCTTGTAGCCGCTGCAACTGAAACGCCAGATGCGCCGCAAGATCCTCGCCAGATGGCCCCTCCTCGCTAGGATCAGGCGGCAACAGCAATCGGGATTTTAAAAATGCCAGCCAAGCCGCCATCACCAAATAGTCTGCGGCAAGTTCAATTCGCAGGGTTTTGGCGCGCTCAACAAATTCAAGATATTGCTTTGCCAGATCAAGAATTGATATCTTGCGAAGATCAACCTTCTGCGTTCGCGACAGCGTCAATAACAGGTCTAAAGGCCCTTCATAACCATCAACATCCACGATCAGAGTTTCAGCGGCGACCCGTTCTGCGACGATCTCGCGGTGATTGTTTTCAAAGATATCCTCAGTCATCGGCCTGCTTTCCAACTAGGGTGGCAAGCTGCGCGTCCAGATTTGAAATGTCAACTGACCCCCCGACATTGCGATGTGCAAGCGCGCGCTCTGCCCGCTGCCGCGCCACCGATCCCATGCGACCAACCACGCGAGACACGGCGATCATTTCCTCCAACACACCACTGCAATGCAAAACTACGTCACATCCCGCCGTAATTGCCGCTTCTGCGCGTGCATCCAATCCATCCGGCAGGGCTTGCATGGAAATATCATCGGTCATGATCAGACCCGAAAAGCCGATCTGATTGCGCATAATTCCCAGCATCTGGGTCGATACCGTGGCCGGCAACATGTCGTAGGCGGCATAGACCACATGGGCTGTCATCGCCATTGGCAAGTCATTCAACCCCGTGAAAACAGCAAAATCATCTTGTTCCAAAACGGCAGCCGTGGCTGCAACCTGTGGCAGCGCGTGGTGACTGTCCACAACTCCGAGACCGTGTCCAGGCATGTGTTTGATCACTGGTACCACTCCGCCATCCAACAGACCATTTGCCGCCGCACGGGCGAGGCCCATCACTTTTGCGGCAGTCTCACCATAACAGCGATTGTGTAAAAACGGATGCGTATCAGGTCGAGCAATATCGGCAACGGGGGCGCAGTTGACGTCGATGCCCAATGCTTGCAGCTCTGCTGCGATGATCCGAAACCGCAGATACATCGCGCGACTTGCCTGAGCTCCGGCGCGCTGACATTGCGCGAGTGGCGGCAGAAATTCCCGCGCCAGTGGCGGCCGCAATCGCTGCACCCGTCCCCCCTCCTGATCGATCAAAATAGGGGCATTCCAGCCAACGCAATCGCGCAGTTCATCACAGAGCGCCTGTACTTGTGTCACGGTACTGATGTTACGCGCAAACAGGATGAACCCTAAAGGGTGGTTCGAAGAGAAAAAACGTCTCTCTTGAGATGTGACGCGCAATCCGCTGCAGCCCAGAATACATGCCCGAGTTCCCAGGCCGAAGCTCACCGCGCCGCGACTCGAATACAATCGGTATTTTCCGCCTTTAACGCCGAACAGAACCGTCGCGCCGCATCCATATCTTCAAAGCCAACCGCTCGCAGTCTGTAGAACACTTTACCACCGCTCATGGCACGACGCTGCACGACCCGACTCTTGCCATCAAAGAAGGTTACAAACCTTGTGCTGATCCGCACCCATTCAGATTTGGCAATACTGGCGCTTTCGAAAGCACCAAGTTGCACCATAGGCGTATCTGCCTGCAGATTGGCCGCGTCCACATCGACGACTTCAGCAGGCACTGGCGCCCGCGCAGTCTGAAACCAACCAGGACGGGTCTGTGGACGCAAGGACCGACTGACACCGCCAAGCGATTTTGGAATAAGATCCAGAGCGACCAAAGGCGTGGCCTCGCGTAGCAGACCCCCGGTGGGAACCGGTTCTTCCCTGCCTGATGCAATCCGTGCAACCAAATCCTCAATTGATCCGGGCGATACCCTGACAACAGCATCGCTGTTTTCTTCCGTCAGCTTGATCTCAAGCAGCTGACTGTCCGAGACATCTTCTTGGGGTAAAACAAACGGTCTAGGGGCCAAAGTAACACTGTCGGCCAACGGCGCCGACTGGCTATCACCGGCCACAGAGTTCACCGAAAACCCTTGATTCTCCGCTGGGGTGCCACCGGGATCAAGCGGCGCGATTCTCATCGGATCCTGCACCGCGCGCACCACGGGTATCCCGTTCACATCACGCATCACCACCTGATAGCCCCAGACAGTGATCCCAATCAAAAGCAACAACGAAACGCCCGCACCCAGCCAACCTGCTAGAGAGCCAACATGTGCCTCTTCCGCAGCACCAAAGCGCTCGTCCGTTGAATATTCAGCCATTTTCGCCTCACGTCCGCCGTGGTACATTGCCACACCGGTATTTAGACTGCTGTCACCGCAAGACGCCTGACTTAGCGCATCACGTCCATTGGTTTCACGCCTAGGATACCAAGACCTGCGGAAATAACAACCGCTACGGCCCTTGCAAGTGCAATTTTTGCTTGCGAAGTGGCCGAATCATCCTCTTGAACAAAGCGCAAACCGGGTTCGTCATGACCTTTATTCCACAAACCGTGCAAATCTCCCGCCAGTTCGTACAGGTAAAATGCGATCCGGTGCGGTTCATTACTGCGGGCGGCGATCTCTACCAAACGCGGCCATTCGGCCAGTTTGCGCGCCACTGCCAGTTCTGCCTGATGATCCAGCTTTGACAAATCTGCCGCCAACAACGTCGCATCTGAAACCTCGATTTTTGCCTCTGCGGCTTTACGCAACACACTACAGACGCGCGCGTGGGCATATTGCACATAAAACACAGGGTTTTCGCGCGATTGCTCCAGAACTTTGTCAAAATCAAAATCCAGAGGCGCGTCATTTTTGCGCGTTAACATCACAAAGCGGGTCACATCAGGCCCCACCTGATCGACCACATCGCGCAGGGTCACGAAGGTACCGGCGCGTTTGGACATTTTGAACGGTTCGCCGTTTTTGAACAATTTGACCAATTGGGTCAGCTTGACATCTAGTGGCACCTGGCCACCAGACAGCGCCGAGACCGCCGCTTTCATCCGCTTCACATAGCCACCGTGATCAGCCCCAAACACGTCGATCAACAGATCATAGCCGCGATTCACCTTGTCATAATGATAGGCGATATCGGGCGCAAAATAGGTCCAGCTGCCATCAGATTTCATCACCGGGCGATCTACATCGTCACCATGTTCGGTCGATTTAAACAATGTTTGTTCGCGCGGTTCCCAATCATCGGGTTTTTTGCCCTTTGGCGGGTCAAGATATCCCTCGTATATCAGCCCCTTACCGCGCAAATCCTTGATCGCAGCCTCAATTAGCCCCGTACCGTAGAGCGATTTTTCGCTATAGAACCGATCCATTTTGATCCCAAGTTGGGCCAGGTCGGCACGGATCAGCGTCATCATCGCCTCGGTGGCGAATTCGCGCAGCTCCGCCAGCCAAAATTGTTCACCCTTGCCGACAAAGGCATCCCCAACCTTGTCTTTTAAAGCCTGCCCAACCGGGATCAAATAATCACCGGGATAGGTGCCATCCTCGAACGCCACGTCTTGGCCATGCGCCTCAAGATAGCGCAGATAGACCGATCGCGCCAATACATCGACTTGTGCGCCACCATCATTCACATAGTATTCGCGTGTGACCTCATAGCCGGCATAATCCAGCAACCCCGCCAAGGCATCACCGAACACCGCACCGCGGGTATGGCCAACGTGCAGCGGCCCGGTAGGGTTGGCGCTGACATATTCAACGTTCACCCGCCGGCCTGCCCCAACAGAAGACCGGCCGAATGCGGCGCCTTGCTCGAGGGTTTTTTTAACAATACCCTGCCAGACGGCTGGGGCAAGGCGTAGGTTAAGAAACCCCGGCCCTGCCACATCGGCGGCGGTGATCCGCGCGTCTTGCATCAGATATCCGGCCAACTTTTCAGCAATATCGCGTGGCTTGTGCCGTGACGGCTTGGCCAAGACCATAGCGGCATTGGTTGCCATATCACCATGAAGCGCATCACGCGGCGGCTCGACCGCCACATTATCAAAACTGAGACCTTCGGGCAGCTCCCCCACCACGGTCATCTTGTCCAGCGCCGCAATCACCAGAAAACGCATTTCTGCAAACAGGTTCATCTGTCAGTATCCTTGTTATAGGCAAGCGGTTTAGCATGCACAGGGCCAAGGTCAATCTGACTTTACCTCAAGTCAGCAAATCGGCCAAGCCAAGTTACGTAAAACCGGATATGGTCTCTCACGTAAATCAAACAACGCATGTAGATCAATCGAAACCCATGTAAAAGCCGTCATCCAAATAAGAGTTATATTTAGCTTTCTCACCACCGTTTGTGCTGCTTGCAACACAGGCAGACACCCCGGTCATCTTGATAGTTGCGACAGTGACTTCGCGCGGGACAGCGTGATGCGCAACACGCTCGTAGCGATGTTCCCAGACGCTTTCAATCCCTCCGGCGCATCACGATCTGAAATCGGAGAAATTAGACTTCGAGGCAGCGTATCAAGACGAACGCGACCTATCGCGTATCAATATAACAAAATTTAATTTTGTCAGGTCTCAAATAAGAATTGAAGTTAATTTCCACGTCTTGATGTCCTGTCAAAGGCATATCGCGCGTTTTATCAAGATTGTGACCGGCCCGAGTCTTGCTAGTGTGCACCACCAATGCGATTGGAAAGCCGATCTGCTCGCACCCAGCTAGGCCGATCATAAGCGAACCCAGAAAACTAATTCTGTAAAAATACGCATATTAATCCCTATTGAAATAAAATTTCGTACAAATTGGCATGATCATGACATCTCTGCCAGCGTCAAGCCTATGACATCGCAAGAGATCAGGCGCAGCCTTTACCTGCGAAGTTCAAAAAACCTAAATAAAGTATGACACAATTTATGAAACCTGCGTTCCGACCGGGTACAGATGCCCGAATGCGGCCTGATGCGGCACTTCCCACTCCAGCCTACGCCACACCGCGGGGGTATCCGCCTTGAAACTCACCGTTCTGCGAGAGCCTTTTATGCTCCTGCAAAGCGAACCGGTCGGTCATTCCGGCAATGTAATCGGCAACGATGCGCGCCAGTGTGACCTCATCTGTGGCCGCCGCCACATCTTTGCGCCACTGTTTTGGCAGCAAATCAGTGTGTTTCATAAACAGCGGGAACAGCGTTTGCACCACATCTGTTACCTCACCGCGCATCGTCACCACCGCTGGCGCGCGGTACATCCGTTCAAACAAAAATGCGCGTATGGTTTTTAGATCGTGCCAAACAGGATCGGAAAACCGCACCATTGGCCTGCCAGCATGACGGATATCAATTACGTTCTGCGGCGCAAGCTGCGCCAGATTTTCCTGCGCAACGGCGATAACATCTTCAACCAAAACTCCAAAGAACCGTCGCAACGCCTCATGGCGGCGCCGATAGTAATTCAAGCCAGGATATAAGTCGTCAACAGTGGCAAAACAGCCCTTCAGCAAGGGCAGTTCCGCGATTTCATCCGTGGAGAATAACTCAGCGCGCAACCCGTCATGCAGATCGTGATTGTTATAGGCAATATCATCCGACAACGCCGCAACCTGTGCCTCACAACTGGCATAAGTATCGATCTCAAGATCATGCACCACGTTATAATCTGCCAGCGCATAGGGTACGGCCCCAACAACGGGACCATTGTGCTTGGCAATCCCCTCGAGGGTTTCCCACGTCAGGTTAAGCCCATCAAAGTCAGCGTAATGACGCTCTAAAGCCGTCACTACGCGGATGGCTTGCGCATTGTGGTCAAAGCCTCCAAAGGGCGCCATGAGCGAATTCAGCGCCTCCTCACCGGTATGACCGAACGGCGTATGGCCCAAATCATGGGCCAGCGCGATCGCTTCAGTTAACTCTGCGTTTAACCCCAGCACGCCAGAAATGGTGCGGGCCACCTGCGCCACTTCGATTGAATGGGTCAGACGGGTACGAAAATAATCCCCCTCATGTTCGATGAACACTTGCGTCTTGTGTTTCAGCCGCCGAAACGCACTGGCATGTATAATCCGGTCCCTGTCGCGTTGAAAACACGAACGGAAGGTACTTTCCTGTTCACAGATCAAACGACCCCGCGAGCGCCGGTGATCCGATGCAAATGGCGCTGACATATTCGAAGCTCCTTGTTCCCTGACGCTTTCGCACTTATATTACAGCTTAAGGATAAATAAAACTGCCGGAGTTTGGCGAATGCAAATGCCCCCCATGGTTACAGAGCGCGCTTTTGAGCGTTTGGTCGAAATCGGCGCCAGCGGACAGGGGATGGGACTGCGGGTCGCCGTTGAGGGCGGCGGATGTTCGGGCTTCCAATACGACATCAAACTCGATCAGGCCTGCGCAGATGATTTGGTGCTGGAGGGCAAAGGCGAGAAAGTGATTGTCGATCTGGTCTCGCTGCCGTTCTTGCAAAACGCAACCATTGACTTCGAAGAAGAAATAATTGGTGCGCGGTTTGTGATCAACAATCCCAACGCCAGTTCCTCTTGCGGCTGCGGTGTGAGCTTTTCGATGTAGGCACGACACGACTGACCTTTCGCCTCACAACATCACATCAAGCACAGCACAGCACAGCACAGCACAGTGAAAGAAGTCCGCATGAAGATAGCTACTTTCAATATCAACGGCATCAAAGCTCGGCTTCCCGCACTGACCGACTGGTTGGCCGAGGCGCAGCCCGATGTCGCGCTGTTACAAGAAATTAAATCCACCGATGAGACCTTTCCCCGCACACATTTCGAAGACCTTGGTTATCAAGTGGAAACCCACGGCCAGAAATCCTTTAACGGCGTGGCAATCCTGTCAAAACTGCCGCTCGAAGACATCAGCCGGGGTTTGCCCGGAGATGATGAGGACGCGCAAGCGCGCTGGATTGAGGCAACCGTGATCGGCAAACAGGCGGTGCGGCTGTGCGGTCTGTACCTGCCCAATGGCAATCCCTGCCCCGGTCCGAAATATGACTATAAGCTGGCTTGGATGGAACGGCTTTACGCCCGTGCCAAAGATCTGATTACAGGCGAAATGCCTGCCTTAATGGCGGGAGATTACAATATCATTCCGCAAATTGAAGACGCCGCCCGTCCCGATGTCTGGCGTGAAGATGCGCTGTTTCGACCCGAGAGCCGCGAAGCATACCGCCGGGTTTTGAACCTTGGCTTCACCGAGGCTTTTCGCAGCTGTCATCCGGCGCCGGGGTTTTATAGTTTCTGGGATTATCAGGCCGGCGCTTGGAACCGCAACGACGGCATTCGAATTGACCATATGCTGCTGACGCCCACCTGTGCCGACCTGCTGCAAGACTGTCAAATCGATGCCGATATCCGCGCCCGCGAAAAGCCCTCTGACCATGTGCCAGTTTGGCTGATTCTGGATAATTAAATCTCAGCAACCGCAGGCGTTGTTCCGTCTAGCTGTGTTTGGTCACATCGTGGTGATACAGCCAGTCGAACTGCCGCGTTAGATACTGTGGTGCCTTCAGGCTAACAAATCGCAGTGCCGCATGCGCCGCCATACGCAGCGGTGGCAATCTTAAATGGTATTTCCAAGCATTGCGTCCTGACACGGCAATAACTCGCCGCACCCGCCCCTCACGACGCTTTTGATACCGTGCCAACGCGCCACTTGTGGTCTCAGCATTGGCAAGACAGTCTGCCAGAACCCAGGCGTCCTCCAAGGCCATGTTTGCCCCCTGCGCCAAAAACGGCAGCGTCGGATGCGCTGCGTCACCAAGCAAAACAGCATGGTCTTGATACCAGTTTCGGGCAACGGGATGGCGGAATAACCCCCACAGATGCAGATTATCCACACTGCGCAATAATTCCTGCACATCCGGAGAAAAATCCGCAAAAGCCCTGCGCAGATTTTGCGGATCATCGCGGTGCTGCCAGCCATCAGCTGCCCAGTTGGCCCGTTCTTGGACCGCTACAACATTTACCAACTGCCCACCACGCAGCGGATAAGTCACTAAATGTCGCCCCGGCCCCATATAAAGCTGCACCTGCGCCAACGCATCAGATTGGCGTGGCACCAGCGCACGCCACGCCACTTGGCCGGTAAACCGCGGGGCGGCAGGTCGGTTTAGGACCGGCCGCAAGCAAGAATGCAAACCATCCGCACCAACCACCAGATCAGCCATCATCGTCGCGCCATTCGTCAAGACCACCTGCGGTATCACCGAGGTCTGCACCTGTTTTACCTTGTGCTGCAACCGCACTTGAACCCCGGCCTGTCTTGCCGCACTCAGCAGACAGGCAACCAGATCCGCCCGATGAATGAAGTGGTAATTCTGTCCACCTGTTTGGGGCGAAACATCAAGTGTCGCCACCATCGCCGAATTGCTATAATTGCGCAGGACCACAGAAGTTGCGGCCACCGACCGGTCAACCACCGCATCGCGCAACCCCAGCGCATCAAGCACCACAAAGCCATTTGGGCTGATCTGCAACCCAGCCCCCATGTCAGAGATTTCGGCAGTTTGTTCAAGCACGGTTACCACAGCGCCAAGCCGCGCCAACGCCAGCGCCGCAGCAAGACCACCAATCCCGCCACCGATCACGATGATTTTTTTACCGGTAATCCGCATGCGCTATCCTGAAACCGAAACCGTCAAAGCATCTGACACGACGGCTGTCGTTTAAGCCACAGCTGTCGAGCTCAGTCGTCGCGGTGCACTTTTTCCTTGCGTTCGTGGCGTTCTTGCGCCTCGAGGCTCATCGTCGCAATAGGTCGTGCATCCAGCCGCTTGAGCGAGATCGGCTCTCCGGTGACTTCGCAGTACCCAAATTCACCCTCGGCAATACGCTGCAAGGCCGAATCAATCTTGGTCACCAGCTTACGCTGGCGGTCCCGGGTACGCAGTTCCAGTGAGCGGTCAGTTTCCTCACTGGCGCGATCCGCAGAATCAGGAATGTTGCGCGTCGTCCCCTGAAGACCTTCCAGCGTATCTCTGGTCTCAACTAAAAGATCAGCTTTCCAGCTCAACAATTTGCGTTGAAAATACTCACGCTGTTTGGCGTTCATGAATGGTTCATCTTCGCTCGGTTTATAGTTATCGGGCAGAATCACGTCTGCTTTCATTTCGAGCTCTCCACAAGGTTGATGTTTTTAAGTTTGACAAACACACGTACGCGTAGGCTGTGCATTACCTCATGACCCGCCGCTTGTCACTAGCTGTTAGGAGCCGATTGCGGTGTTTTTGTGTTCGCGTTAGTGTCAGCGCAAATCACTTACACAATTGGAATGACCGATGAAATTTACAGGCACCCAAGAATATGTCGCAACAGATGATCTGACGGTTGCGGTCAATGCCGCCGTGACGCTCGAAAGGCCACTTTTGGTCAAAGGTGAACCGGGAACCGGAAAAACAGAACTGGCCCGCCAAGTCGCTAAGGCTCTGGGCCTTGAGATGGTTGAATGGAATATCAAATCCACAACGAAAGCACAGCAGGGGCTTTATGAGTATGACGCCGTTAGCCGCTTGCGTGACAGCCAACTTGGCGACGAAAAAGTGCAGGATGTGCGCAACTATATTCGCAAGGGCAAGCTCTGGCAGGCTTTTGAGGCCGATGAAAAACTAGTATTATTGATCGATGAGATCGACAAAGCCGACATCGAGTTTCCCAATGATCTTTTGCAGGAACTCGATAAGATGGAGTTCCATGTCTATGAGACCGATGAACTGATAAAAGCCCGCCAAAGGCCCATCGTCATCATCACTTCAAACAATGAAAAAGAACTGCCTGATGCGTTTTTGCGGCGCTGCTTTTTCCATTATATACGGTTTCCTGACCTCGAAACGATGCGCCAAATTGTCGAAGTACATCACCCCGGGATAAAAGATGCGTTGCTGACCACTGCCCTCACCCAGTTCTACGAGTTGCGCGAACAGCAGGGTTTGAAGAAAAAACCCTCAACGTCCGAGGTGCTGGATTGGCTCAAACTGCTGTTGGCAGAAGATCTCACAGCTGAGGACTTAGCGCGGGATGGATCGAATGCTTTACCTCAGTTGCACGGGGCGCTGTTGAAAAACGAACAAGATGTGCATTTATTTGAGAGACTGGCCTTTATGGCACGCGGCACTAGGTGAATTAACCAAGCAAGGCGAGTGGCTAAAGTGCTGCTCAATGATGCATAAAACAGGGTGGTTCGACTAGACAGCGCCTGTCAGGCCAGATAGCAAACCGGCTAATAGCTGCTGGGATTTGACAAAACCACCTTGCAAAGGCCAAGCCACGCGGGGAAAATAGGAAAACGTATGCTAATAATATTGGGATTGATTTGCGGCGTGTCTTTTGGGGGCTACACCGCCCATCGCCGAAAAGGCCGCTGGCCCGACATTCTGCATTATGCCACCAGCTATGGCATCATGTTCATGCTCGCGGGTCTGGTCATAACTTTGGTCATCCACCGAGCTGCGATGTAGCGATGTTTCTGCCGTTCTTTGAAAACCTGCGCGAGCGTAAAATTCCAGTCTCTCTACGCGAGTATCTAACATTTTTAGAGGCCGTGAAAGCTGGCATCGTGACCTATGATATTGAGGCGTTTTACTATCTAGCGCGCAGTGCAATGGTCAAAGACGAGCGCAATATCGATAAATTTGATCAGGCGTTCTCTGCCACATTCAAGGGTCTTGAGGATATCACGCTTGGCGAAGTGATGGAGGCTGTGGACATCCCTGCAGACTGGCTGGAAAAGATGGCAGAAAAGCATCTCAGTCAGGAGGAGCGCGACGAGATTCAGTCGCTTGGCGGGTTTGAAAAACTAATGGAGACCCTGAAAGAACGCCTTAAAGAACAAGAGAAACGCCATCAGGGCGGCAGCAAATGGATCGGCACCGCGGGCACATCGCCATTTGGCGCTTTTGGCTATAACCCCGAAGGCGTGCGGATCGGCCAGAACGAAAGTCGGCACAAGCGTGCGATCAAGGTTTGGGACAAACGCGAGTTTAAAAACCTCGACGATACGATTGAGTTGGGCACAAGAAACATTAAAGTTGCGCTGAAACGTCTGCGCCAATGGGCCCGCGACGGGGCCGAGGACGAGCTTGATCTGGATGGTACCATCAAGGCCACAGCCGAAAACGGCTATCTTGATGTGAAAACCCGCCCCGAGCGGCGCAATGCCGTAAAAGTCCTGCTTTTTCTTGATGTTGGCGGCTCAATGGATTCCCATGTCAAGGTGGTGGAGGAATTGTTCAGCGCGGCGCGGACCGAGTTTAAACACCTTGAATATTATTATTTTCACAACTGCCTCTATGAGGGGGTTTGGCGGGACAACAACCGGCGCTGGGATGCGCAAATTCCGACAATGGACGTTTTGCACACCTATGGAGCTGACTATAAATGCATTTTTGTCGGCGATGCGAGCATGTCACCCTATGAGATCGCCTACCCCGGTGGTGCCAACGAGCATTGGAATGCCGAGGCGGGTCAAGTCTGGTTGCAGCGCGCTCAAGACCACTGGCAAAATCACCTCTGGCTTAATCCGGTACCACAGAAATACTGGGGTTACACACATTCCATCAGCATGATCCAAGACCTTTTTCCTGGCCGGATGGTTCCGATGACACTGGCTGGAATAGAACAAGGCATGAAACAACTCGGCCGCTAGCAGGCCGAGTTGCGCCCTGTGGCCCGAGCATGCTTGTCATAGGGTGGATGATGCCCCATATAAGTTAAATGTTGCAATTTTCACCCATTCTTCTGGCCCTAATTTACGGCGTTATCATGTACCGGTTTTCGGTCTGGCGTACCAATCGCGAGCTCACCGGCCAGTCGCATGAATTGCTTGATCCAAAGTTAAAAGTGTTGACCGACCGCATGGCTAAAGCGCTTGAGGTGGCTAAAATTCGCTTGCATCTTTATGAAATTGATCCAGTCAACGGTCTAGCCGCACCCGATGGCAAAATCTATATCACCCGCGGCTTTTATCGCAAGTTCACCGATGGCGAGGTCACTGCTGAAGAAATGGCAAGCGTGGTGGCCCATGAGTTAGGGCATGTGGCCCTTGGTCATTCACGCCGACGCATGATCGATTTCTCGGGCCAAAACGCGCTTCGCACCGCACTGGCGATGATCCTGAGCCGATTCATTCCGGGCATTGGTGGCTGGATTGCAAATATGCTGACAACGCTGTTGGCCGCGAGGCTATCGCGCAGCGATGAATATGAAGCCGATGAATATGCCTCGGCTTTGTTGATCAAATCAGGCATCGGAACTGCCCCACAAAGAGACCTCTTGGGAAAGCTTGAGACCTTGACCAAATCAAGCGGTGGCGCAGCGCCAGCTTGGCTAATGAGCCACCCCAAGACCAAAGACCGAATTGCCGCCATCGAAAAAAACGACGCGCGGTGGCACAAGTGAACCCCTAATGGTTGCGGCGTCCGCGCCAACCACCACGTCGGACCGGCGCAGGGCTGGCTTCCAACCCTTCTTTCAGCACATGCGTCATCGGATGATCGGGGTATGCGGCGCCGTATTGGATCAAGAGCCGCGCGATCACTGTCAGAGGTTTCTCGTCAGCTGGTACACCCAGCGACCAGGCCAAAAAAATCGTCCGGCATTCACCATAGGTGATTCCAGCAATATTATACCCTTCTCTTATCAGAGCTTTGGGGTCGTCTATATCGCCCTTCATGGGCTGTCCTCCCTATGCGCTGGCAAGGCCTTGGCAATGCAAACTGCCGCCTGTTGTGCCAGATCGACCAACCGCGATTGCAAACTATCCACATCGCTCATACCGGTTATCCTTAGTAAGAAATCTCGCCCCGCTTGGCCCATGCCAGACACTTCCAAAGGATGTTCCGATACCAATCTTGCCGCCACTTGTACCCGCCAACAAAGATCATAAACTTGATTTAAAGCTGTCAAGTCCGCGTCATCCAGCCAGCCAATTGCGACAGCACCACGCAAACCAGATGCAACATCAGTTACAGGCAGCCCTGCCAAAACAGCGCCAGCCTGTGATACCAGTTCCACGTCCAGTAACCGCCCCGGGCCTATTTTCACATCCAGAGTTCCAGCCGGGGCTTTCGCCATAGAAATACGCGCACGCATATCCGCCACCTCCTGCAACACCGTCTCGCGGCGCTGGTCTTGCCCCAGCAAATCGACGCGAAAACTCTCAACATCGGCTGCCAAGGCAGAATTTCCAATAATGACCCGCGCCCGACTAAGCGCCAGATGTTCCCAGACCCAGGCTTCATCGCGTTGATAGGCGCGAAAGCTTTTCCAACTGGTGGCAACCGGTCCTTGATTGCCCGAAGGCCGCAACCGCATATCCACCTGATAGACCCGTCCCTCAGCCATGGGCGCTGTCATTGCGGTCACCAATGCCTGCGTCAGCCGGGCGTAATAAAGGCGCGCCGCCAGTGGTCTGCGGCCCTCAGAGGCCTCGGCGCCATCTGCATCATAGATCACGATCAAATCCAAATCAGAACCTGCGTTAAGACGCCGTGCACCCAAAGACCCCATTCCAAGAACAACCGCCCCGCGACCGGGCGGAGAGCCGTGTTTTTCGGTGAATTTCGCCACTACTTCGGGCCACAGAGCTTTGAGCATCGCGCCCGCCAGATCAGCATATTGACGCCCAGCTTGCGCCGCATCAACCAACCCGCGCAAGGCATGCACACCGACGCGAAAATGCCACTCTTTTCCCCAGCGGCGCGCAGTCTCAAGTTTTCGTTCATAATCCGCCTCTGCCGCCAAGGCCTGAGATAGCTCGATTTCCAGTCCAGGCTCTTCAGGCCAATCTGCAAAAAAATCTCCCCCTATCACCGCATCAAAAACCGCTGCGTTACGGGATAGGTGACGCCCAAGCGCCGGCGCTGTGACAACGATATCTATCAACAGATCGATCAACTGCGGGTTTGCTTCAAACAGTGAAAATAACTGGACACCAGCAGGCAGACCAGCCAAAAATCCGTCAAAGGCAATCAAGGCTTCGTGCGGTCTTGCCGCCGTCTGCAACCGGGCCATAATTTCCGGTTTGAGACGGTTGAAAATCGTCATCGCCCGCTCGGAACGCAGCGCCGGATATTGTGGCCACTGACCCGTCACTTCGGGCGTATCAACTTCCGGCACCGCGCCATTGGTTGCATCGCGGGTAAAAAAACTCTCTGTCAACTCATGGACTTCGGTCAGGCGGTGCATCAAATCTTGCTGCAACTGCGCTACGTCCTGCCCCATAAAACACGCCAGACGTTGAAAGTGTTCCACGGTATTTGGCAAATTGTGGGTTTGGGCGTCATTGATCATTTGCAATCGGTGCTCCACCTCGCGGTGCACGCGATAATGATCGCTCAGCTTTTGCGCCGTATCGTCCCCAACCCAACCTTTATCTGCCAGAACCGCCAATGCAGCCACTGTGCCACGCGGGCGCAGTGTTGCATCGCGGCCACCCGCAATCAGCTGTCGGGTCTGGGTGAAAAACTCGATTTCGCGGATACCTCCGCGCCCCAGCTTTATATGGTGTCCCGGCAGGGTGATTGGTCCGTGCAGCCTTTTATGACTGCGAATGCGCAACCGCATGTCATGGGCATCCTGGATTGCGGCAAAATCCAGATGGCGTCGCCAGACAAACGGTCGCAAATTTTGCAAAAACCGCCCACCTGCGGCCAGATCACCCGCCGCGGGGCGCGCTTTGATATAAGCAGCCCGCTCCCATGTGCGGCCCTGGCTTTCATAATAGTTCTCAGCACCCGCCATCGACATGCACACCGGCGTCACCCCTGAATCAGGACGCAATCGGAGATCAGTCCGAAACACATACCCTTCACTCGACACTTCGCTCAACACCGCAACCATTCGCTTGGTTGCTCTGACAAAGGCCGCCCGTACCTCGGGGTAGTCGTCGCGCTCAAACCGGGTCTCATCGAACAGACAAATCAAATCGATGTCGGACGAATAATTCAACTCTTGCGCGCCCATCTTGCCCATGGCCAACACCACCATGCCCGCGCCGCTCGCCAGATCATCCTCCGTAACACCCGGCAATTTGCCGCGCCGCCACTCCCCCTCAAGGCCCGCCCGAAGTGCCAGTGCGCAGCTTACATCAGCAAACTCTGTCAATATCGCAGTCACAGTCTCTAAGGGCCAGACACCAGCCAAATCTGCCAATCCAGTGATCAGGGCAACGCGTCGTTTGGCCTGACGCAATGCAAAAGAAAGCATTGTCGTGGCGCCATTTTGCAACTCTGTGAATTGTTTGTCTAACGCGGCTTCGGGATCATTTAGCGCTGAGACCAGCCAGTCTGCCTCTTTTTCAACGAGTGATCTTAAATACGGGCTGCATCCCCCCGCACCGGCGAGTAATTTGGCCACATCCCCTTCGGCCTGAGGTATCAATAAAGCTGTTTCTGCCCCCCATTCAGCCTCAAAAGCCGATGGCAGGCGTGTGATACGCGTGCTGAAATCCATATCCCCAAATGAACCAATCTGGGAGGGCAGGTCAATGACCCAGATTGGGCGCGGCTAATTTAGCTTCGCCATGTCAACATGATTTGGCACCCCGAGCAAAGCCGTAACAGTCCCGCGCCCTTGTACCAGATCGGTTCTCAGGCGCGCCGGTCAGCAATTAAAACAACAGATCTGAAATGTCCCAATCCAAATACACCAACACCACGTTCATTTGAGCTTGGCGCAATGGCTTTAGATTGTTATAATGGTATCCAACTCAAAGTAGGATCGCATGCGTCATTCGTTACCGATTGCACCGCAGTTTTATGTGACTGCGCCCCAAACCTGCCCGTATCTTGACGCGCAGGTGGAGAGAAAGCTGTTCACCGCTCTGCAGGGTGAAAATGCCCAAGCGTTGAATGATAGTCTGTCAAAACAGGGATTTCGACGCTCACAAAACGTCCTCTACCGCCCGTCTTGCGCCAATTGTCAGGCCTGTGTTTCGGCGCGTATCGACATTTCAAAATTTGTGCTGTCCAAATCACAACGACGCTGTAAAAAGCGCAATCAGCAGCTCATCCGGCAGGCCACATCCCCCTGGGCCACGGAAGAGCAATACGAGCTGTTTCGCAGGTATCTCGGTTCGCGCCACGCCGCTGGCGGCATGGCCGATATGGATGTCTATGAATTTGCGGCAATGATAGAGGAAACTCCAATAAAATCACGGGTGGTTGAATACACCGACCCGACCGATAACAGCCTTGTTGCGGTTTGCCTAACCGATGTTCTGGATGACGGCTTGAGCCTTGTTTATTCGTTTTATCAACCTGAAAAATACCGTGACAGTCTGGGTACTTATATCATTCTGGATCAGATTGATATCGCGCGGGAGATCGGTCTGCCCCATGTGTATTTAGGCTATTGGGTGAAGGGCAGTGATAAGATGGATTATAAGGCCAATTATTCTGGTCTGGAAATCTATTTTGATCACGACTGGCATCCGATGCCCGACGCCGAGACATTCCAGCACAATACCCAGATTGCCCGCTCAGATCCCATTGCGGAACAAGTTGGCAGGATCAAATTACCAGGCAGTAATCCCATAGGGTAGTCAAAGCTCGCATCCGCTTATGAATGCATCCAGACTGTGATAAAACCATGCGCCATTTCTACGCCTTCAGTCTTCTTGTACCCAGCTATCAAGCTGGTTTGGATTTTTACGTTGGCGTTCTAGGGTTTTCAGTTATTAAAGATCACCGGATCAACGCACACAAACGGTGGCTGGTGATTGCCCCTGAGGCCGAGTGCACAACAAATATCATCCTCGCGAAGGCCACGGAGGGGGGCACAAATAAGCGCCATAAGTAAACAGACCGGCGGCCGGGTCGGTTTTTTTTTAAACAGCGATAACTTTGACGCCGATTATGCTGCCATGCGCGCAGCCGGAGTATTCTTTGAGTAAACCCCGCGTGATGAATCCTATGGCCGGGTTGTGGTCTGGCAAGACCCGTTTGGAAACCGCTGGGATTTACTCCAGAGAAACAGAGTGTGACCCGCACCAAACGGATCACACGCCTTATAAAGGATTGGCAGAACGGTATCAGTTCGGGATAAGCGCAGGAATAATTGTCACAATCGACGGGAAGAACCACAGCAGCGTAAGTCCAAGAACCTGAATCAAAACGAAGGGGGCGACCCCACGATAAATATGCCCCGTCGTCACCTCTTTGGGGGCAACCCCGCGCAGATAGAACAGGGCAAACCCAAACGGCGGCGTGAGAAAACTGGTCTGGAGATTGACTGCAACCATAATCGTCACCCATTTAGGATCAAAGGTTCCGCCATAGATAACCGGGCCCACAATCGGGATCACAATGTATATGATCTCAAGGAAATCAAGCACAAATCCAAGCACAAACAACACCAGCATTACGATCAGGAACACCTGA
>Ga0115562_1000137_pt1 | contig 51545 bp, 45 predicted proteins | sample COGITO_mtgs_1105_6_FD_87200 | JGI IMG/M metagenome (GOLD analysis project Ga0115562, IMG submission 87200) | Pelagic marine microbial communities from North Sea - COGITO_mtgs_110516 | ecosystem: Environmental > Aquatic > Marine > Epipelagic | place: Germany:Helgoland, sampling site Kabeltonne...
CACAGCTCATTTCTTCGGCATAGGCCAATGCATGGGCGCGTACAAAATTCTGCTCCAGCGGTTCATCGGCCATCGCACATTTCAACGCAGCCTCTGCCAACATCCGTGTTTGCAGTGGCAAAAGATCACGGAAGATGCCGGATAGCGTCATCACAACGTCAATGCGCGGACGACCCAGTTTTTCCAGCGGGATAAGATCAGCGCCAGCAAGACGACCAAAGTTGTCAAAACGCGGCTTTGCACCCAGCAACGACAATGCCTGCCCAATCGGGCCGCCATCAGATTTGATGTTGTCAGACCCCCAAAGCACCAGTGCGACTGTTCGCGGGACGCTGGCATGCGTCTCAAGAAGAAGATCAGCCTGCTTGCCACCCTCCGACATCGCGAATGCGGTGGGCATGCGGAACGGATCAAACGCATGAATGTTGCGGCCAGTTGGCACAATCTCGGGTGAGCGGATTAGATCGCCACCAGGGACAGGGGCGATAAAGTGACCGGACAAAGCGCGCATCAAGGCGGGCAATTCGTGATCTTCCTTAAGAAGCTCGGCGGCATGATCAGCCGCTTCGCCCTTGGGCATCAGACGGACCATGTCAGCACGCGCCGCCGCAGACAAAGGCTTACCAACAACATGCAGGCCTTCAGTGATCAGCGACCCTTCGGTCTCTAATAGCTTGAGCCACAGCTTATCAATATCGCGGGCGTTCATATCGACCGAGTTTGCCTGATCACGGATCAGCTGTTCCAGATCAGCGCGATGATCATCATGCTCTGGCATTTCGCGCCAGCGGGTCAGGCTGTCTTTCAGCTCAGCAAGGCCTTTATAGAGACCCGCAGTCGTCAACGGTGGCGTCAAATGAGTAATCGTAATCGCATTTGCGCGGCGCTTGGCCAGCGTCGCCTCGGACGGGTTATTGGCGGCATAAAGATACACATTGGGCATCTCGCCAATCAGGCGATCTGGCCAATCCATAGCGCCAAGACCGGCCTGCTTACCCGGCATGAATTCCAGCGCGCCATGCATACCGAAATGCAAAATCACATCTGCGGAAAACGTATTGCGGAGCCACAGGTAGAATGTGACGAATGCATGTGTCGGGGCAAAGCCTTTCTCAAAAAGCAACCGCATCGGATCGCCCTCATACCCAAAGGCAGGCTGCACGCCGACAAAGACATTGCCAAAGTGATGACCCAAGACGAACACACCGCGTCCGTCAGATTGGATTTTACCAGGGGCCGGGCCCCAAACGGCCTCGATCTCGGCAAGTGGCGGTGTTGTGCGAACGATCGTATCGGCATCAACATGGGCGGCCACGTTGGCCTGCTGGCCGTACTGCGTCGCATTGCCTTGCAGGATCATTGCGCGCAGCGCGTCGACGCTTTCCGGCACATCAAGCGTGTAACCTTCGGATTTCATCCGTGTCAGCGTGTTAAACAGGCTTTCGAAAACACTCAGATAAGCCGCTGTACCGACTGCGCCCGCATTCGGCGGGAAACCAAACAGGACAACGCCAACCTTCTTTTCGGAATTCTGCTTGCGGCGCAGTTTTGCCAAACGCAGTGTCTTTTCGGTCAGGCTGGTGATGCGCTCATGGCATGGTGCCATTGCCTTGCATTCAGATCGGGCGTTGCACATTTTTGCACAGCCGTTGCATCCATCCCCGCCGTGGCGACCAGCAAACACTGTCGGGTTTGTCGCGCCATCAATCTCTGGCAAGGCGACAAGCATCGTTGTCTCGATCGGGCCAAGGCCCTGACCACTATTCGCCCATTGGCGCAAGGTCTGGAACTCGAGCGGTTGGGCCGCAATATAAGGCACATCCAGCTTTTCGAGCAGCTCAACCGCGGCAGGACTGTCGTTATATGCCGGACCACCAATGAGTGAGAAACCTGTCAGCGACACCATCGCATCAACACGACCTTGGAAGTAATTCTCGATCGCCGGACGCCCATCAAGCCCGCCAGCAAAGGCTGGAATGACGGCAACGCCTTTTTCCTCAAAGGCGCGGATCACAGCATCATAATGCGCGCAATCAGAGGCCAGGATGTAAGAGCGCAGCATCAATAGACCGACCGTCGCAACAGGAGCAGCAGGTGTCGGCAGGTCGCGCAGGTCAGTCACGATATGATGATCGGGCAAATCAGGGTGATAAAGGCCGACATCCGGATACTCGATCGGCAAATCGGCCGTGACGCCATGCCAATCAGCGCGGGTTGCATAACGCCCGATCATGAACCGGATCATCTGTTCAACGTTATCGTCAGACCCACCCAGCCAATACTGCATGCACAAGAACCAAGCGCGCAGGTCTTGTGCTTTGCCGGGGATCAATTTCAGGATCTTCGGCAAACGGCGCAGCGTCTTCATCTGCTTGGCACCGCTTTGCGCAGAAGCCTTGGATGATCCACGCAGCTTTTTCATCAAAGCCATCGCACCACTGGCAGGCTTGGACATATCCAAGTCACCCATGCGCGTCATCTTCACGATTTCTGCGTCAGCAATGACACCAACCATCGCATCGCAGCTATCGCGACGCGCCTTCAACGCAGGCAAGATCGCTTTCACATGCTCTTCAAGGAAAAGAATATTGGCAATAATGATGTCGCCCTGTGCGACAGCTTCTTGCGCATGGGCCAGTGCATCGGGGCATTCAGACCATTCTGCGGCCGCCAAAACTTCCACTTCCAGCCCAGGAAAATCAGGGGCCAAACGCGACGACACACGCAAAGCAGGTCCAGCGGCGTGCTGATCCAGCGTGACAATCACCACGCGGTAAGGTTTATGGATCACCTCATCGCGCATAATGGGCCTTTGCTTCATACAAGGTATCAAGGCTGATCTCATTCAGCCCCTTTTCCATTGCGAATGTCTCTGTATTGCGGCGGGCTTTGCCGCGGACAAAGAACGGGATTTTCTTCAGTTCACGCTCTGCATCGGACAGCCAGATCACATTGTCAGGCGCCACTTCCTCTATCATCTTGCCCTGTAAACTCCCGCCGGAGGCATCCTCACTTGGCAACGGGCTATGACCGCCGTGATGGCTTGGGCCGGCTGCATCATGGAATTCAAAATCATCGCGGAACATCGTCAGCAGGTGCTCTTCCAGACCCATGACAAGCGGATGGATCAGCGTATCAAAGATGACATTCGCGCCCTCGAAACCCACCTGTGGGGAATAGCGGGCAGGGAAGTCTTGCACATGCACGGGCGCGGAAATAACAGCACAAGGAATGCCCAAACGCTTGCCGATATGGCGCTCCATCTGGGTGCCAAGGATCATTTCAGGGCTCAGTTTCTCTATGGCCTCTTCGACCTCAAGATAATCATCCGTGATCAAGGCTTCGACGCCGTATTCCTTGGCGAGCGCCCGAATTGGCCGCGCCATTTCTCGGTTGTAGCACCCGATGCCAACAACCTCGAAACCCATTTCATCGCGGGCGATCCGCGCGTGAGCTGCAACATGTGTGCCGTCACCAAAGATGAATACGCGTTTACCTGTCAGGTAGGTGCTGTCCACCGACCGCGACCACCACGGCATGCGCAGGCGGCTTTCGTCAGGGCGACCCGTGACACTAGAGATTTTCGCGACCTCGGCGATGAAGTCACGTGTCGCGCCAACACCGATTGGCACGACCTTTGTAAATGGCTGGCCATGGTTCTTTTCCAAGAACCGTGCCGCAGCCTCGCCCGTTTCAGGCGAAAGCAACACGTTGAAATGCGCCGCTGGGAGGCGTGCAATATCGGTTGGTGTTGCGTTTAAGGGGGCGACGACATTCACGTCGATGCCCATGTCAGACAAAAGCCCTGTCAATTCTTCCACATCATCACGGGCACGAAAGCCCAGCGCCGTTGGACCAAGGATGTTGCAGGTCACACGTGCAGTGCGGTCTTGTGGTTTGGCGAGTGTTTTGACGATCTGATAGAACGTCTCATCTGCACCAAAGTTTTCTTTACGGCTATAGCTTGGCAATTCCAATGGAATGACGGGAATGGACAGACCCATCGTTTCAGCCAGACCAGCAGGATCATCCTGAATCAATTCGGCCGTGCAGGACGCACCAACGATAATCGCTTCAGGATTAAACCTGTCTACCGCATCCTGACAGGACGCTTTGAACAAGGTCGCCGTATCGGCACCCAAGTCACGCGCTTGGAACGTCGTGTAGCTGACTGGCGGACGGTGATTGCGGCGCTCGATCATAGTGAACAGCAGATCTGCATAGGTATCGCCCTGCGGGGCGTGCAAAACATAGTGCAGACCCTTCATCGCGGTCGCGACACGCATCGCGCCAACATGCGGCGGGCCTTCATATGTCCAGACTGTCAACTTCATTCGGCAGCCTCCATTTGGAGGACAGCTTTACGGCGTAGTGGCCGCGAGAAGAGACCAGCAAGATCGCCTGCCTGCTCGTAGAAATGCACAGGCGTAAAGACCAATTCGATGGCCCACTTTGTTGACAGGCCTTCAGCTTCCAGCGGATTGGCAAGGCCAAGACCACAAACAGTCAGATCAGGGCGGGCGGCGCGGGCACGTGCGAGCTGCTTATCTACATCTTGGCCTTCAGAAATCTGTGGGCCAGCAGGCAACAGATCCAGATCAGGGCCATGCAAAGCGTCATGAATATAGGGGCTGCCAACTTCAACCGCTGTCATCCCGCATTCACGTGTCAGGAAACGGGCGAGGGGAATTTCAAGCTGGCTGTCAGGGAAGAAAAACACGGATTTGCCGCGCAACGCCTCTGCCGCTTGTGCGATCGCCTTGCGGGCCCGCGCACGCGGGGCGGCAGTGACGGCCTCAAAGGTTTCTTCGCTGACACCGAATTCAACGGCAATCGCACGCAACCAAGCCGTCGTACCTTCGTCACCAAACGGGAACGGGGCCGCCAAATGGCGCGCGCCACGACGCTCAAGTGCTGCATGCGTATCGCCAAGGAATGGCTGCGTCAGCGCAAACACCGTGTTTTCACCAACCGCAGTCGTGTCATCAATCCGGCGTGCTGGGAGGAGCCGGATTGGACCAATGCCCATGTCAGTCAGAAGCGACACCATCTGATCTTCGACAACATCAGGCAAAGCACCAACGACAAGGAGTTCGCGGGCAGTTGTGTCTTTCAGGACAGGCACCATTGAAGCGAGACAGGCATCTTCGCCTTCCGTAAAGGTCGTTTCAATGCCAGAGCCAGAGTAGTTTAGCACCCGCACATGGGGCGCATGCACTTGGCTCAAGCGCTCTGCAGCGCGAGCCAAATCGATCTTGATAACCTCTGATGGGCATGACCCGACCAAAAACAGCTGCCGAATGTCAGGGCGACGCGCCAAGAGCTTTTCAACTTCGCGGTCAAGCTCGACATGGGCGTCGGCCATGCCTGCCAAATCCTGTTCTTCAAGAATCGCCGTTCCGAATCGCGGTTCGGCAAAGATCATTACGCCAGCCGCAGATTGCAGCAGGTGGGCGCAAGTCCGAGAACCGACAACAAGGAAGAATGCGTCCTGCATTTTTCGGTGCAACCAGATGATGCCGGTAAGTCCGCAAAACACTTCGCGCTGTCCGCGTTCTTTGAGGATTGGCGCCGTGCGGCATCCGCCGTTTGTTGGAGGCAGTGGAACGTTCATGCGCGTGCCTCCGCATCCAATCGCGCAAGGCGCAATTTGCAGACAAACTGGGCGGCGTTAATGACGTAGGCGGTGTAGGCAGCAAGGGCCAGATACATCAGACCTGTGGGTGCCAGCGCATCCGTGATGAGGGCGAAAACATATAGTAAATGCAATGCGATAACCGCAAAGCTAAACACGTCTTCCCAAAAGAAAGCGGGGGCAAAAAGATACTGCCCGAACACCACTTTTTCCCAGATTGCACCCGTCACCATGATCAACAGCAACACACCCGTTTTGATAACAATGGAAAGGGTCGCTGCTTCATAGCCAGCGCCGGTTGCCAAATACCGCAGAACAAGTGCCAGAGAGATCAGGAAGACGACGAATTGGAACGGCGCCAAAAGACCCTGTACCAGAGTCCATTTTGTTGTGTCACGGCGTGCGCGTTCTGCGTCGGAATACAGGCGACGGCCAAGCGGTTGAACACCTGTTGTATTTGTACTGGCGATCGCCATGTAAGGATTCCCTGACAGTTACTAGTGTCAAGAATACGTATCAAAAGGAACATGTGTCAACTTTAAGTTACACATTCGTAACTTCGGCGTCACGGAAGCTTGATCCCCTAAGGAATATGGCTAAACGCCAATTTTTTAACACTTTTTAGAAGTACCGAGGCTGCGACTTATTGACCGATGTCAATTCTCTTTGACATTTCCAGTGCCACAAACGACAATGCGACAACCGTTATAAAGAACGCCCTAAAGCACAGATTCAGCCAAAGGATGGCCGATGGCAGAAAATCGAAGCTCAGAAGCCAGCAAAAAAGATGCTGAACCGCCGGTACAACTGGGCTCGACAAGTCGTCGCGTTGCGGAAGCTATTGTGGAAGATATTTCTCCGCATGTCGATCAAGCGCTCCTTGATGAACTGAAGTCGGCGGCGCTGAGCGCAAATCCGGATGATTGCCTGCGTGCTGCGCAAGGAGCCATTGCAAATGGGGTCCGGCCTGAGGACCTCGCTGACTTTTATGTGCCAGCACTTGCCCGCGATATGGGTAATCAATGGTGTGAGGACCAGTTAAGTTTTGCGGGCGTTACGATCGGTGTTTCACGGCTGCAAGCCGTGCTGCGCGCATTGGGGCCAAATTGGTCAGGCGATAATGTCACCACCCCCAACGCCCCTTCAATCCTCTTGCTTGTTGGACGAGAAGTTTATCACACATTGGGCGCGATCGTCCTGAGCGGTCAGCTGCGGCGTAAAGGATTTTCTGTGAAGCTCATTCTGGGTGGGAAACCCGACGATGTTGCAGAACGGGTTTGTCGCACCAAATACCACGCAGTATTCATATCATCATCTTGTGGCGAGACACTAGAATCCCTGCGACATATCGTTAATATTGTGAAGACTTCGACGCCAAACCCGCCGCCTGTTGTGGTCGGTGGGACCATTTTGGAAGTCGAGACAATTGAAAACGTAATGGCGCTGACAGGGGCTGACTATGCCACAAGAATTCCTGACGAGGCCTTAGAACTTTGCGGCCTTCGAGTGAAAATGCAAGTAGCAGACGGGACCTAGACTATGATGACGGTCCTCAATCACAGGCTAGTGCGATGACTTCCCGCGGAACCAAATATTGGAATAGCGGTGCAATTCCGTTGATCGCCCCTGAAATTTTGGGTGATATCATTGCCGAAGTTGCCGACGTTGGCGTCGTGATTTCTGAAACCGGTGCTATTCTTTCGGTGCTGGTCAATCCTGACAATGAAGCTTTCCGCCGGCTTGAACGTTGGGAAAATAAAGATATCCGCACGACCCTCACAATCGAAAGCGTCTCGAAGTTTGAAGGCCGCCTTGCCGAGTTTCTGGAAAAAAAATCAAAGGTTCGTCCCGTTGAACTGAACCACACAGATGAAAGGGTCCGCTGGGAATCCCCTGTGCGCTACAGCTTTCACCGTATCGGGCCTGATGGCGCTATTTTGTTGCTTGGTCGTGACCTGCGCCCCATTGCGGAAATGCAGCAACAGTTGGTCGAAGCCCAACTTTCGCTTGAGCGCGATTACGAAACACAGCGCGAGTATGATACCCGTTTCCGCATTTTGATGGAAAGCACGACAGAAGCCATTGTTTTTGTCTCAGTGCTGACAGGTGAAATTACTGAAGCCAATTCCGCAGCGGTTACGCTGTTGGATCGCCCCCTTGAAAGCCTCATTGGCAATCAGCTTTCTGGTTGCTTCGAGGGGCGTAAGCGCGGCGATATGGTCGATGCCCTTGCGTCGCAAGCTATCTCTGACCTGAACAAGAAGACGATAGCAGACTTGCGCGGCAATGGTGGCACGGTTGAAATTTTTCCCCGGTTGTTCCGTGCGGCTGGCGAACGCATTCTGCTGTGCCGGCTGGTACCGGAAGATCAGAAAGGCGCACGCTCTGATAATCTGACACAAAATCTGCAAGCGCTTTACAACAATGGTCCGGAGGCGATGATCTTCACCTCTGAGGCCGGCGAAGTGCTGTCTGCCAACGAAGCCTTTCTAGATCTCATTGATGTTGCCCATGATATCAACGTCCGTGGGCGCAGCTTTGCAGACTACATGCAACGCGGCAGTGTCGATTTCAAAGTGATGACCGAAAATGCCGCGCGCGCAGGCCGTATGCGAAATTATGCAACTAAGCTTGCTGGTGAATATGGCAGTCCACGCGCGGTCGAGATTTCAGTCACGCGACTACTGGCCGGAACGCAGACGATCTTTGCATTCGTGCTCCGTGATGCGAACCGTGCCGATATTTCTCATGCGCGCCCGCATCCGGCAAGCGACGAAAGCATGCGCTCTGTGGCAGAGCTAGTCGGCAGTGCAACGCTCAAAGACATCGTGGCCGAAACGACCAATGTCGTGGAAAAGATGTGCATCGAAACGGCAGTCGGTTTGACAATGAACAACCGGGTCGCCGCTGCGGAAATGCTCGGCCTGTCCCGTCAATCGCTGTACGTGAAGCTGCGTAAGTTTGATTTGCTCAGCCGTGAATCAAGAGATGAAGAGCATTAAAGTCTAACGCGGGCTGCGCTTTGCCAGAATACGTTGCAACGTCCGTCGGTGCATCGACAAGCGCCGCGCTGTTTCTGACACATTGCGATCACACAGCTCGTAAACCCGCTGAATATGTTCCCAGCGCACGCGATCCGCGCTCATTGGGTTTTCAGGCGGTGGCGGCAATTCGTTTTTCAATGCAAGCAAAGCGTTTGTGACGTCTTTCGCATCGGCAGGCTTAGCCAGATAGTCCGTCGCCCCAATTTTGACGGCCGCAACCGCAGTGGCAATTGCACCGTATCCGGTCAGCACCACGATACGCGCGTCAGGGCGTCGGGCTCGCAGTGTTTCGACAACATCCAGGCCGCTTCCGTCTTCAAGCCGCAGGTCAACAACGGCATATGCCGGCGGCCGCGCTGTCGAAATGGCTTTGCCGGCCGCTATAGACCCAGCCATCTCGACTTCAAAACCACGTTTTTCCATCGCTTTTGCGAGTCTACGCAAAAACGCTTCATCGTCATCCACAAGAAGAAGACTTTTGTCTTCGCCCAAGTCTAGCGCTTCGGTAATCATTTGGAGCCCTACTTATAATTCAAGCGAGAACGTAGCTTTGGGATAAGCATCGTCAACAGTGGCGCAATAAGGACCGCCGGTTCCATTTGAATTGAGGGCGGCCCCGTCGCATTGAACCTTTGTGTTTTCGGGTTATCCTTATCGCTATCAAACGGAATGGATCAGTGATCATGCCGCTCACCGGCTTTCAGCAATTCAAGCAGCTAGGGCGCAGTAACTGGATCCGCCTGCGCACGCTCGTAGCCTTGCGTTGGTTCGCGATTGTAGGGCAGGCGATCGCCATTTTTGTCGCCGCCCGAATTTATGACATAGATATCCCCGTCGGCTTTGCTGCCCTGGCTGTCACGCTGGCCGTCGCCGCGAACCTGATTTCTTACTTCGCTTACCCCGAAAACAAGCGACTGTCCGAGACAGAAGCAACACTTTGGCTTGTCTTTGATCTTGTTCAGCTTTGCATTCTTCTGTTTCTCACTGGCGGTTTGAACAATCCATTTGCCATGCTGGTACTGGCGCCCGTGACCATTGCGGCGACCGTTTTGCACCTGCGAAACACCATTTTCTTGGGGTTGGCGGCCATCTCGCTTATCACGGCAATCAGTCGCTTCAACATACCCTTGATCGGGGCGGATGGATTGGAGCTTGCGATTCCAGCTTTGTTCCAGTTTGGATTCTGGGCGGCATTGTTGATCAGCTTGGTGTTTTTGGCGCTCTATGCGCGACAGATCACGACAGAAATGCATGCCATGGGAGAAGCACTTGTCGCGACCCAACTTGCCTTGTCACGCGAACAGAAACTGACCGATCTGGGCGGTGTTGTTGCAGCTGCCGCACATGAGTTGGGAACACCTCTGGCCACAATCAAGCTAGTCAGCAGTGAACTGATGGAAGAGCTAGAGAACCACCCTGAGCTATTGGAAGACGCCGAATTGATCCGGTCTCAGGCTGATCGCTGCCGCGACATTTTGCATTCGATGGGTCGCGCTGGAAAGGACGACCTGCATCTACGCCAGGCCCCAATCGAGGCCATCGTCCATGAAGCCGCAGAACCACACCTCAATCGCGGCAAATCAGTCGTCTTCAACACAGCGCCCCAAGAGGGTGCCAGCCTCACGCAGCCCATCATCCAAAGGCGACCTGAAATTATCCACGGGTTACGTAACCTTGTTCAGAATGCCGTTGATTTTTCTCGCTCCGAAGTCACGGTCGAAGTGACCTGGTCAGATGAAGTGATTAATGTACAGATTTCGGATGATGGACCAGGTTTTCCACTTTCCGTGCTGGGGCGTATCGGTGATCCTTATGTCAAACGACGCAGGCTTTCCGAGGATGGCGCCCACCGTCCGGGATACGAAGGCATGGGCCTTGGCCTTTTTATCGCAAAAACGCTTCTTGAACGATCAGGTGCAAAGCTCGACTTTTCAAACAGCCGCAGGCCCGGCCACGCCAGTTGGACAGGGCAGGCGACAGGCGGTGCGGCGATCGAGGTCAGCTGGCAACGAGAGTCTTTGTCCAGCAGCGACCAAACCTCAAGCGAGCCCTTGGGACAAAACCAACCGAATCAAATTTGGCCGTAAACTCTTGACGGCGTTAAGGCTGCATTAACTTTCCTAACCGATGTTTTAACCAAAAGGGACTCGGGAACGGACGTACTATGTTGATGATTCTGGCCGAACTCAGCGCCATCGTGATCGGAGCGACCCTTGGCGCAATTATTGTTATGGTTGCGGCACAGCCACGCAAGCTGCGTGAAAAAGAACTCGAAAACGATCCAGACACCCCACAGGAAAGTGGGGCTGTTTTCTTGTTTCAGGGTGATATCCTTGTGGATGCGACGAATGATGCTTGGGGGTTGATCAAGCACCGCGCCCAAAACCTCGCAGATTTTGATGCCATGGTAGCCGCATTTGCGACAGAGTTTCCCTACCTCAAAGAAACTCTCGCAGACCCTGCATTGGCCAACATTTGTATCCGCAGTGAAAGTGACCCCACGGTCTATCTTGATATCCAGCGGGCAAACGAGCGCTTGCGGATCGCATTGAATGGCAAAGCGCACCATGCATATGAAAAAGTGACCAAACGCCTCGCAATGGCGGGCCAGGATGCCCACGCCTCGCTGATGCAAGACATCACGACCCATTCTCCACAATTGGTCTGGCAAGAAGACCACTCTGGAAATTTGCTATGGGCAAACGATTCCTATGCCAATCTAAAACCCGTTTTTGAGGCCCCGCCAGAGGGCAATCCGGCAGACGCACCTGCTCGCCGTGTAGCGACGAGGGTGCATGGTGAAAAAAACCAGCACTGGTTTGATATCAAAAGCCTATCTCGCGAAGACGGGACCTTGCACTTTGCCAATGACGCCACTGCCATTATGCGCGCCGATACAGCCCGATCAGAGTTTGTTAAGACCCTGGGTAAGACCTTTGGCGAACTTTCGATCGGTCTGGCAATCTTTAACAAAAGCAGACAGCTTACGATGTTCAATCCCGCGCTGGTCGACATGACAACTCTTCCCGTCGGCTTCCTCAGCGCACTCCCTACGGTGGATACGGTCCTTGATCGGCTGCGCGAGCTTCGGATGATGCCCGAACCCAAGAACTATACAACATGGCGAGAACAATTCACCGCGGTCGAAACGGCCGCCAAGGACGGAACCTATAGCAAGAATTGGACACTGCCTGATGGCCAAACTTTTCGAGTAACCGGAAAACCGCATCCTGACGGGGCTTTTGCCCTGTTGTTTGAAGATATTACCGCCGAGATCTCTCTGAACCGGCGTTTTCGGCTGGATATCGAGACCGGACAGGCTGTGCTTGATACGCTGCAGGATGCCATCGCTGTTTTCTCGTCAACTGGCACAATGGTGATGTCAAACAACGCCTATGCGCAACTTTGGGCGCGCAAGGCTGATATGATGCTGGAACACCGCGTTTTGAACACTGAAATGAAGGCCTGGCAGGATCATTGCACACCATCCCCGATGTGGGGCGATATGCGTGATTTTATCCTGCAGCTGGGAAGCCGTAGTCCATGGAAAGACACGGTTTTGCTCGAGGATGGGCGTCAATTGGCCTGCCATGCCAATCCTATAGCTGGGGGCATGACAATGGTGCGGTTTGCAATCGCCCAACCTCATAGGCCAGCCATCCGCAAGTTGATGGCACCCGACCCCGCGATCCGGGCAACCAAACGCTGATTTCCACTTGCAGGGGCTGCGCAACGTCATAGTGTCGACGCATGACCGACAGCCTCTATTCGTTTTCCCTTCCTGATGAGACAGCAACAGCCGCGCTAGCAAGGCAGATCGCGCCACATCTAAGGCCCGGTGACACGGTGTTATTGGAAGGCGAGATTGGCGCAGGAAAATCTGCTTTCGCCCGCGCTTTGATCCGCGCTCGGCTTGGCCGCATGGAGGATGTCCCTTCCCCGACTTTTACGATCGTGCAAACCTATGAAGATGATGCTGGTGATATCTGGCACTGTGATCTGTACCGGCTCACACACCCCGATGAAGCATTAGAACTGGGCTTAGACGAGGCGTTTGAAACGGCAATTTGCCTAATCGAATGGCCTGACCGGCTAGGTGATGAGACGCCGAAATCCGCGCTGACGCTCGCCTTTGTCGCGAAAGACACGGATCACCATGTTACGATCTCTGGCCCGACACATTGGCAAGACCGCTTGAGGGGGCTGCATGTCTGACCGCGATATCGCCATTGCAGCTTTTCTGAACCAAAGCAGGTGGCAGGATTGGACCCGCACCCCTTTGGCGGGCGATGCATCAGCACGTCGTTATCTGCGGCTGTCAAACGGTCAGCTGACAGCCATTTTGATGGATGCGCCCACGCAAAACGGTGAAAGCACCGGCACTTTCGCTCAGATCGCGACCTTTCTGATCGAACACAGGTTCGCCGCACCCGCAATTCTGCGGCACGATCCGGAAAATGGCCTGCTCCTGCTTGGCGATCTGGGTAGCACTGATTACGTCCAATGGCTCAACGAAAACCCAGATGCGGAATCCGAACTCTATCGCGCTGCAGCGGATGTTTTGCTCAACCTGGAAACTGTGGAGCCGCCCAAGCATCTCAAGCATATGACACCAGATGTTGGCGCAGAAATGGTCGAGATCATTGGGACGTATTACAGCAAATCCCAGACAACCGATCTTTCGCGTGAAGTCAGAACCGCACTTGCTGAATTTGCGCCCGAGGCGAACGTACTGGCATTGCGCGATTATCACGCTGAAAACCTGATCTGGCGTCCCGAAGAAACAGGCAGCGATCGCGTGGGCTTGCTGGATTTCCAAGACGCCTTCATTGCGCCGTGCGGCTATGATCTTGCCTCACTCCTGCGCGACGCTCGGCGCGATGTCAGTCCAAAAGTCGTGCAGGAAACAATCGCTTATTTCAGCGAACGAACACGGGCAAAATCGAATTTCCCTACGACTGTCGCCTGCCTTGGCATCCAGCGAAATTTGCGCATTCTGGGTGTATTCGCACGCCTTGCCACAGAGATGGGCAAGCAACGCTATCTCCAATTTATGCCGCGCGTTTGGGGTCATATCATCGAAGATCTCAATGCTCCCGCACTGGGCAAACTCAGAGACGCCGTCTTGGACACCGTTCCGGCACCCACGCCAGAATACCTTGCGGGGCTGACAGAATGAGCATGCCAATAATGTTCTTTGCGGCTGGGATGGGTACGCGCATGGGCGCGCTGACCCAAGATAGACCTAAGCCACTAATCGAGGTGGCTGGCAAAGCTCTCATAGATCATGCCATCGACATTGCAGACGCAGCGAAGACAGGGCCAAAAGTCGTGAACCTTCACTATAAGCCCGATATGATAAAGGCACATCTTGCGGGCCAGGATGTTGTATTTTCTGACGAGAGCGACGCGCTTTTGGAAACTGGTGGTGGTCTGCGCAAAGCGATTCCGTTGCTCCGGGGAAATCCGGTCCTGACGATGAACACCGATGCTGTTTGGAACGGGCCCAATCCGGTGCAATGCGTTCTGGATGCGTGGCAGCCCCAAATGGAAGCGCTTCTCCTGGTCGTCGAAAAACACAACGTGGTTGGCCATCTTGGCAAAGGCGATTTTCGGCTTGGCGCGGACGGCCAGCTCCACCGCGCGCCCGAAACGATCTATACCGGAGTGCAAATCATACGGACCGATGTTTTGGCAGAAATCAAAGACCCCGCATTTTCGATGAATGTCGCGTGGAACATCATTGCCGAAAGAGGCGGGCTTTTTGGTACGGTCTATGAGGGGCAATGGTGCGATGTTGGACAACCATCCAGCATTCCTTTGGCAGAGGCGATGCTGGATGTTTGAACCAAGCGACACACCGCGCATTTTCGCGAGCCCGCCCGGCGTCGATTTTGCGCAAGGCTTGGTTGATGGTCTGATCCAGCGGACATCCGGCATGACGCCAACCGAATTGGCGAGAGTCGAAATCTACGTCAACACGACACGGATGCAGCGCCGGATCAGGGCGGTTTTTGATGCGGGGCCAGCACGGCTCTTGCCGCGGATTCGGTTGATCACTGATCTTGCCAATGATCCCGTTTCACTTGACCTACCACCGGCCGTATCGCCTTTGCGACGGCGGCTTGAGCTGTCGCAGTTTGTGGCAAAACTCTTGGAAAAAGAGCCGGACCTTGCGCCCCGTGCCGCACTTTACGATCTGTCAGACAGCCTTGCCAAATTAATGGACGAAATGCAGGGCGAAGGCGTCAGCCCTGAGGCGATCGCAAACCTCGATATCTCGGATCAGTCCGGCCATTGGGAACGCGCGCTGGCGTTCCTGAAAATCATCACACCCTTCTTTGACCAACAAAACGAACCCCCCGACAAAGAGGCGCGGCAACGCATGGTCATCGAGGCGCTTGCAGAACGCTGGGAAACCGCACCGCCCGCGCACCCGATCCTTATCGCCGGTTCAACAGGATCGCGCGGCGCCACGGCCATGTTCATGCAAGCCGTCGCAAAACTACCGCAAGGGGCAATCATCTTGCCCGGTTTCGATTTCGATCTGCCACCCCGCGTCTGGGACGCGATGGATGACGATATGACTGCCGAGGATCATCCGCAATTCCGGTTCCGGCGGTTGATGGATTTGATCGGTTTTTCGCATGATACCGTGCACCCATGGTCCGATCAAAGCCCGGTACATCCACACCGAAACGCCCTTGTTTCACTGTCTTTGCGCCCAGCGCCAGTCACTGACCAATGGCTGTCTGATGGGCCAGATCTGGGTGATCTGTTCGCGGCAACCTCGGGGCTGACCTTGGTCGAAGCCGCATCACCGCGCGCCGAGGCAGAAACGATTGCCCTGCGCCTGCGTCAAGCTGCCGAAGATGGGATGACGGCGGCGCTTATTTCGCCAGACCGAATGCTGACCCGCCAAGTCACTGCCGCGCTGGACCGCTGGAATATCAAACCAGACGACAGCGCCGGAACACCTTTGGCGCTTTCTCCGCCGGGACGGGTTTTGCGCCATGTGGCAGACCTTTTTGGCAAACCGCTCACGGGCGAAGCGCTGTTGACACTGCTCAAGCATCCGCTGTGCCACTCTGAACGTGACGACCGTGGCGAGCACTTACGCCATACCCGCGATCTGGAACTGCATCTGCGCAGGTTCGGGCCGCCATTTCCGCAAGCGGTTGATCTACAGACGTGGGCGAGAAAAGGGGCCGGACGCGAGGACTGGGCAACATGGCTGGCAGACCTTGTCACAGGGCTCGAAGATGCTGGCGCAAGTGCGCTGGCGGACCACCTGAACCGGCATTTAACCCTTTCTGAACAACTTTGCGCGGGGCCTGCATCCACAGGCGCAGGCGGTCTTTGGCAAGAAGCCGCCGGACGCGAGGCACGTAGGGTTTGTGACACATTGATCCAAGCTGCAAGCGCAGGCGGCACGATGAACCCCCGCGATTATGCAGCTCTTTTCGGGGCTATTATCGCAGAAGGCGTCGTCCGCGACCGCGATGCGGGCCACCCCAGTATTCTGATCTGGGGTACGCTCGAGGCGCGCGTGCAAGGCGTCGATCTAACCATCCTTGGTGGGATGAATGATGGTGTCTGGCCGGAAGCGCCACCACCGGACCCTTGGCTCAACCGCGTAATGCGCGCAAAGGCGGGGCTTTTGCTGCCCGAGCGGCGCATTGGCCTGTCTGCACATGACTATCAACAGGCTGTCGCGGGGCGCGAGGTTTGGATCACGCGCGCAAAACGCTCTGCCGACGCGGAAACCGTGCCGTCACGCTGGGTGAACCGATTGACCAACTTGCTGCAAGGCCTTCCGGAGCAAAACGGACCAGAGGCCTTGGCGGCCATGAAGGCACAGGGTGACCATTGGTGTGCGATGGCAAATGCGCTGTCTTCACCCGACGAACGCGTCCAATCAGAACCACGCCCCTCACCTTGCCCGCCTGTCGCAGCGCGACCCAAGAAGCTGTCAGTCACGCAGATCAAAACGCTCATCCGCGATCCTTTCGCGATCTACGCGCGCAAGACGCTGCACCTCAATCCGCTTGATCCACTTGCGCCGACAGCCGACGCCCCACTGCGCGGCATCATCGTGCATGGTATTTTGGAAAAATTCATTCGCGCCGGTCATGGCCCTGACGACAGGGGCGCATTAATGCAAATCGCAGCGACAGAATTCGCAGAGCACTGCCCGTGGCCGACAATCCGCGCCCAATGGATGGCCCGGATGGAACGCAGCGCCGATCAATTCCTTGCCGATGAAGCGGCGCGCCAAGCGCTGTCCAAGGATCACAAAATCGAGGCATACGGCGAAATCTTCGTCGCGCCTTCGGGCGTCCTGCTGACCTGCAAAGCAGACCGCATTGATCTAACCGAAACGGGTGCCGCGCTGATTTACGATTACAAAACCGGCACGGTCCCGACAAAGAACCAGCAATTGACCTTCGACAAGCAATTGCTGTTGGAGGCGGCGATGGTCGAGCTTGGGGCGTTTGAGAGCCTTGGTCGCATGTCAGTTGCTGGGGCGGAATTCATTGCTGTGAATACCATCATGAAGAACGTACCAGCACCGCTCGATCAACAGCCGCCAAGTCAGGTTTGGGGTGAGTTAGAGACGCTTTTTGGCAATTGGCAGGATCCGACGCGCGGCTATACCGCCCGCCTCGCGCTCTTCTCGAAAACAGACCAAAGCGACTATGACCACCTGTCGCGTTATGGCGAGTGGGACACCAGCGACGATCCTGAACCGCAGGTGCTGACATGATCCGCGATGCCGCAACTCAACGGCAGGTCGATGCTGCCAATCCGCGCACCTCGACTTGGCTGTCCGCCAATGCGGGATCGGGCAAAACCCGCGTTCTCACCGATCGCGTAGCGCGGTTGTTGCTGGAAGACGTATCGCCGCAGAACATCCTTTGCCTGACCTACACCAAAGCCGCCGCCGCCGAGATGCAGAACCGCCTGTTCCAGCGCCTCGGTGCTTGGGCGATGATGTCAGACAGCGATTTACGCGCAGAATTACTTGGGCTTGGCGTCGATCGCCAGATCGATGGGGCGCAACTTTCCCAAGCCCGCACCCTCTTTGCTCGTGCGATCGAAACACCTGGTGGTCTGAAGATCCAAACGATCCACTCGTTCTGCGCAGGCGTCCTTCGGCGCTTTCCACTAGAGGCACGCGTCAGCCCGCAGTTCCGTGAGATGGAAGACCGCGCGGCCCAGATACTACGCGCGGAAGTAGTTGATGACATGGTGATGGGGCCGCGGGCCGAGGTCTTGCACGAATTGCTGACCCATTTCACAGGAAATGAGCTCGATAAATTCACCGCCGAGATTGCCGGAAAGCGTGAGTATTTCCTTGAAAGGCCGGATAGCGCCACAATCTGCGAAACGCTTGAGATCCCGCAAGGCATCACCGTTGAAAAGCTGCTGGAAGATGTGTTCGACAAGGACTTGCTGCTTCAATTGGCCAGCGCCTGCGCCACTGGTTCAGCCAATGACATCAAAGCGGCCAATGCCCTACGGCCGATCCTAGATCATCCGCGTTCACCGCACGAAATCCTTGCTTTGTTGGAAGGTATCTTTCTGACCGGGGAAGGCGCCAAGGAACCATTCACCGCCAAGATCGGCACTTTTCCTACAAAAGCCACGCGCACTGCCCATGCAGACCTGATTGCGGAAATCGAGCCCTTGATGGGGCAGGTTCAAGATATGCGGCCCTACCGTCTTGGGTTGTTGGCGCTGAACCGCACCATGGCGCTTTATGACTTCGCCAGCGTGTTTGTGCCCGCCTACGAGGACCGCAAACTGGCAATGGGCGCGCTGGACTTCGATGATCTGATCCGTAAGGCCAAGGCCCTACTGACAGACCGCGACGTCGCGCAATGGGTTTTGTTCCGGCTGGACGGTGGGATTGACCATATTTTGGTGGATGAAGCGCAGGACACCAGCCCGACCCAATGGGCCGTCATTGAACAGCTAACGCAGGAATTTGCCACCGGCGAGGGCGCCCGCATGGACCGCGAGCGCACTGTGTTCGTGGTGGGTGACAAAAAGCAATCAATCTATTCCTTCCAAGGCGCAGACCCCGCCGCCTTTGACCAGATGAAAGCGCATTTCGACGATGCTCATAAGGCGATCAACAAGCCTTTCGAGGTTACATCGCTCGACCATTCCTTCCGGTCTTCGCAAGCGATCCTTTCGGTCGTGGATCAGACCTTTATCGGTGACCGCGCCGAAGGCATGGACGACAGCCTGACCCATATCGCATTCAAGGAAAACATGCCCGGCCGCGTCGATCTTTGGCCTGTGATTGAGAAATCGAAGATCGAGGATAATCGAGAGTGGTTCAAACCCGTTGATGAGCCCAGCGCAACGGACCACACGGTTCTGATGGCCCAGCGGGTCGCCGAACAGATCAAATATATGATCACACATGAAACGATCCCCGAAGAAATCAGCAACACTGGCGATTACAACCGCCGCCCGATCACCGAGGGCGATTTCTTGATCCTCGTACAGCGCAGGTCCGAGCTTTTTGCCGAAATTATTCGCGCTTGTAAGGCAGCGGAGCTAAAGATCGCGGGCGCAGACAGACTGCGTGTCGGCGCCGAGCTTGCCGTGAAAGACCTTGCTGCCGTTCTGAGTTTTCTGGCGCTGCCCGAGGATGACCTTTCACTGGCCGCCGCTTTGCGGTCGCCTCTCTTTGGGTGGTCGGAACAAGACCTATTTACCCTGGCGCATCACCGTCCGGATAAAAGCTTCTTGTGGGAAGCGCTGCGCAACTCCGATCACACCAAAACGCTTGCTGTTCTGAATGATCTGCGCAGCAAATCGGATTTCTTACGGCCATATGATCTCATCGAACGCATCCTCACCCGGCACGATGGACGGCGCAAACTGCTCGCGCGTCTTGGACCAGAAGCCGAGGATGGCATTGACGCGTTGTTATCCCAAGCGCTCGGCTACGAAAGTACGGGCGTTCCCAGTTTGACTGGCTTTCTTACATGGATGGAAACCGACGATCTGGAGGTGAAACGCCAGATGGAAAGCCAAGGTGACCGCATTCGAGTGATGACGGTGCATGGCGCGAAAGGACTGGAAGCGCCGATCGTTATCCTGCCCGATACCGCCAAGCGTGATGTTCGGGTCAATCAAGAATTGCTACCCGCAGACGATCATCTGATATGGAAAACACCTACTAAGACGTCCGCTCCGGCAGTAACTGCATTGCGCGATGCCGTCATCGCAAAACAGGCGCGCGAACGGATGCGCCTGCTTTACGTAGCGATGACCCGCGCCGAAAAATGGCTCATCGTCGGGGCCGCCGGTGAGGTCGGCGAGGGTGATGCGAGTTGGTACAACATCGTCGCCGATGGCATGGACAGGCGCGCGGCCTACGACGCAGCGCTGGGCGATATGCCGTTGCGACGGGTATCAGAACTGGATTGGGGTGCGCCAACGCTGGTGGCGAAGGAAGCTGACGCACAAAAACCGGTCACGCCACCTCAATTTTCCGAATTGGCAATCCCGCCATCCTCCAATACCATCGCTCCGTCTGAGTTGCCCGGCGCCAAGATCATGCCCGGTGATCCGGCTGGCGAAGATATCGAGGATGCGATGGCGCGGGGAACGCAGATTCACCTGTTGCTCGAACATCTGCCGATGGTTGCGAAAGATCAGCGGCACAAACTAGGGCTACAACTGTTGCAAACAGACGATGCCACGCTGGTTGATGAGGTGATTGCCTTGATCGATAAGCCAGAGCTGGATTGGCTGTGGGATACAAATGCGCTGACCGAAGTTGTGATTACAGCCGACATCCCCAAACTCGGTCGCATCCATGGGGCCATTGATCGGCTGATCATCGGTCCGGATACGATTACCGCTGTTGACTACAAATCAAACCGGCTTGTCCCTGACACGCCCGAAGAAACACCCATCGGTCTGCAACGCCAACTTGCGGCCTACGACCACGCATTGCGCGAAATCTACCCAGATCGTCGGATCACAACCGCTATTTTGTGGACACACACCGGCACCTTGACTGTTTTACCGCAACAACATCTTCACGATGCCCTGAACGCGCTTACTACATCTTGACCATTGGGGTGGGGGTTCTTAGTTTCAGCCTTCAACGAATTTTCGCCAAGGAGCACCCCAATGGCAACCGTAACAGTAACAGACGCAACTTTTGACGCCGAAGTACGCCAGTCCGATATCCCCGTCGTCGTGGATTTCTGGGCAGAATGGTGTGGCCCTTGCAAACAGATCGGCCCCGCTTTGGAAGAGCTGTCAAATGAGATGGCCGGCAAGGTTAAGATCGTCAAAGTGAACGTCGACGAGAACCCGAATTCACCAGCCCAGATGGGCGTGCGCGGCATTCCTGCACTGTTCGTTTTCAAGAACGGCGAGGTTGTGTCGAACAAAGCAGGCGCGGCACCAAAAGCTGCTCTGCAAGGATGGATCGAAGAGTCGATCTAAGCGCTTCGAAACTGATTGAGTGAAAGGGCGTCCTGCGGGGCGCCCTTTTTCGTTCAGACAGGCCAGCCGTGATTGCACAATACTGCTGCAATCTTTGTCTTTGCCTCCGAACGACCGGCATTGATAGATCGCAATTGCAGGAACCAGTAAAGAAAAGCCGCATAATCAGGCGTGTGGGTTTGCACAGCCTCAAAGGCATGCACAGCGCCGAGATCTGCGACGTTAAGCGCTATATGGTGGAAGTCTGACTTGGCAAACAAAATCAACGGCTTACCAAAGAGATACCCTTCAAACCCTACAGCAGAATTCTGCGTAACGATATAGTCGCAATTTTGCAGGTAGCGCGGCGAACCGGCCTCTTTGATCAGCAACCGATCATCCGATGCAAGATCTTCCAAAGCCTTATGTTCTTCAGCGGAATAGGTTTCGGATGGATGCAATGTTACGACAACCTGGCGACCTGCATCCCGCTCCAAGACTGTCTTGACCATGTCAATCGGACTGCATGATTGAAACGACCTTTTTTCCAATAGCCGCCCCTGCAGCGGCACATAAACGTATCCGTCCTCACGTGCATATTGCGGCGCGTCATCAAACAGGCGCTGTCGCCAAAACCGATAGAAATTTGCGGCCTTACGCGCATCAACAGCCTTCGCATCAAATGGGTCTTTCGCTACCGGCCAATCCCATCGCGCGGCCTCTTTTTCGATGTGCCAGAACGGATAGATATAGGTCTTGCGAAACGTCAGCCCCCGCGCATTAGCCGGTGGGTCCATCAGATAAAGCCCGCGTCCCGGCCGTGCCAACGCCCGCAATCGCGCCAAATCATCATCGTTATCAAAGGCGACCGTCAGCCCAGCGTCGGTCAGCACATCACCCACCTTCTTGATAAAGTTGTGCCAGCCACGCTCTGCCTGCTTTCGCAGTTGTGGCGGCAAGTAAAATGTCACTGTATCGCGGGCGCTCATCCGTCGGACGCTAGCCTTGCCGCACACCATGAACAACCCGTGCGGGGTTGTTTGCCCAGCATCGCCCCGCCATATATGCAGCAGCGACAAGGAGCGATCGATGGCAAGTGAAGAATTCCCCGGCTGGCATGGCACAACAATCATCGGGGTCCGCAAAGGCGGGCAAGTTGTGATTGCAGGTGACGGACAAGTCAGCCTTGGCCAGACCGTCATCAAAGGAACCGCGCGCAAAGTGCGGCGCTTGTCCCCCGGTGGACAGGATGTGATCTGCGGCTTTGCCGGATCAACAGCTGATGCCTTTACGCTGCTTGAGCGGTTGGAGAAAAAGCTTGAGGCAACACCTGGCCAATTGGCCCGTGCTTCAGTGGAATTGGCCAAAGACTGGCGCACCGACAAATATCTGCAAAAGCTGGAAGCAATGCTGATCGTCAGTGATGGAAAAGAGCTGTTGGTGATCACTGGTGCAGGCGATGTGCTGGAGCCCGAGCATGATATCGCGGCCATCGGCTCAGGCGGCAACTATGCGCTCGCCGCTGGGCGTGCGCTGATGGATACCAAGAAAGACGCCGAAACGATTGCGCGCGACGCAATGGCGATTGCGGCAGATATTTGCGTCTATACCAACGGCAACCTGACCGTTGAAACGATCAAAGCATGATTGAACGCGATGATCTCAAAGCTGCCGTTGGCAGCGGCTTGATCAACGAAAAGCAGGCGGCAGGACTGATCAGCCTTTCTGACAGCCGCCGCGGTGCACGCGAAAACCTGAACCCGGGTGACGAACCGTTTGAATTGTTTAAAGGGTTCAATGAAATCTTCATTGTCATCGGCCTTCTGATCCTGTCGTTTGGCTGGTGGGGTGTTGTCGCACTTGCGCTGGGTGATGAGGTTGTGAACCTGCAAGACTATGCCATGTGGGTCACACTGATCGGCGGCGGCTTTCTGTGGCTGCTTTCAGAATATTTCGTGCGCAGACGCCGCATGGTTGCGCCCGCAATCGCCCTTTCGGTCATGTTCGCAGCCAATGCCGCCTTTGGGTTTACCACCGTCATGTCGGAACCATTCATGATAGCGCAGAACGATTATACAAGCGTGCCGTTCCCATTGTTGTTGGCGACGCTCACGCTCGCCTTCTATTGGTGGCGTTTCCGTGTGCCCTTCGCGATGGCGATGATTGCCGTTGGACTGTTCATTGTGGCCATTGTCTATGTTGCCAGCCGAGAAGGGCGTATCGCTGAATTCAGCGAATTCTTCCTGCTATCCGCTGGTGGACCTTTCGCCTGGATCACATTGGCCTTGGGCATCTTGGTTTTCATCGTCGCGATGATGTTCGACATGAGCGATCCGCACCGTGTAACTCGCCGATCTGCCAATGGGTTCTGGCTGCATGTCGTTGCAGCACCTGCCTTGGTTAACACGATGGCATTGTCCTTGTTGGATCAAGAAAATGGCGGATCAAATCTAATCCTCCTCACGGTTCTCTTCCTCTTCGCTATCGTCGCAATCGTCATCGACCGGCGCTCATTCCTGATTGCGGCCATCGGTTATATCGTCGCACTTGCCGCGACTGTTTTTGACGGCGACGGGGCCGCGCTCACCGTGCTGGTCCTCGGAATCGTTCTTCTTCTTCTTGGTGCGTTTTGGGAACGGATCAGGGCACGCGTTCTGCGCCTGATGCCCGGCTTTGTCCCATTGCACCGCCTTCCCCCCTCACAAGTTTAAGGCTCATCATGACTGACCTGACCCCTCGCGAAATCGTCTCGGAACTCGACCGGTTCATCATCGGCCAAAAGGACGCCAAGCGCGCCGTGGCCGTGGCCCTGCGCAACCGCTGGCGGCGCAAACAGCTAGGCGATGACCTGCGCGATGAGGTATATCCAAAGAACATCCTGATGATCGGGCCCACCGGCGTGGGCAAAACCGAGATTTCGCGTCGTTTGGCGAAACTGGCGCGCGCACCTTTCCTAAAGGTCGAGGCAACCAAGTTCACCGAAGTTGGTTATGTAGGTCGCGATGTCGAACAAATCATTCGCGATTTGGTGGATACGGCCATTATCGACACCCGCGAACACATGCGCGAAGACGTGAAGGCCAAGGCGCGCGCAGCGGCGGAAGAGCGGGTCGTCACCGCTGTTGCTGGCACAGACGCACGCGACGGCACGCGCGATTTGTTCCGCAAAAAACTGAAGTCGGGCGAGCTGGACAACACCATCATCGAGCTTGAGTTGACCGACAGCTCTAACCCCATGGGTGGGTTTGAGATTCCCGGTCAACCCGGTGGTGGCATGGGCGGCATGATGAACCTTGGCGATCTCTTCGGTAAAGCGATGGGCGGGCGCACAGTCAAAAAGCAAATGACTGTCGCTGATAGTTATGAAGCACTTGTGGCTGATGAGGCCGACAAGCTGCTCGACGATGAAACAGTCACCAAAGCTGCTCTCGAAGCGGTGGAGCAGAACGGCATCGTGTTTCTTGATGAAATCGACAAAGTCTGCGCCCGCGCGGATGCCCGCGGGGCTGATGTATCGCGCGAAGGCGTGCAGCGCGACCTTCTGCCATTGATCGAAGGCACAACCGTTTCCACCAAACACGGGCCGATCAAGACGGACCACATTCTCTTTATCGCATCGGGTGCATTCCATGTGGCAAAACCATCCGATCTGCTGCCCGAACTGCAAGGCCGCCTGCCGATCCGCGTAGAATTGCGCGCGCTGACTGAAGACGACTTTGTACGCATCCTGACCGAGACGGATAATGCGCTCACCCTGCAATACTCGGCGCTGATGAAGACCGAAGAAGTGACCGTGACATTCACCGAAGACGGCATCAAAGCATTGGCCAAGATCGCGGCGGAAGTGAACGAATCCGTGGAAAACATCGGTGCGCGCCGCCTTTACACGGTGATCGAGCGCGTGTTCGAAGACCTGTCATTCAACGCGCCAGACCGCGCCGGCGACGTCATCGCAATTGATGCGGCATTCGTGGAAGAACACTTGGGCGAGCTATCGCGATCCACAGATCTTAGCCGCTACGTGCTATAGGCCGTGTTAAGGCTGAACAGATATCCAGTGATCGTTGTTTTGATCATCGCAGGCCTCTTTACCGTTGTCTTCGCTTACGCGACACTCAACCTGTTTCAAATGTCGATGGCCAACATCCGTTTCATTCGCGAATTCGGTTGGACTGCTGTGATGGAGGGTGCCTTGGTTCAGATGTTGCAAATCGGTGTTTCCAGCGCTTTGGCAATGCTTAGCTACATTGGCTTCAAGATCTGCGAAAGCGAGCTAGTTCACCGATATCATAATTGGCAGGGGAAGTGATTTAGGGCTTTCGCCGGACACCGTCTAAGATCATCAAAGCGGTATGAGCCAATCACCCGGATATCTGCGCTTCATCCGCGAGAATATCCCGTTCCTCGCGACGGGTGCTTTGTTGTCATTTCTGTCCAGTTTTGGACAAACCTTCTTTATCTCCATCTTTGGCGCTGAAATCCGCGAGACCTATGGGTTAACGAACGGGGATTGGGGCCTGATCTATATGGTTGGGACCGGGGCTTCGGCTGTGCTGATGGTGTTTGCGGGTGGTTTGGCAGACCGGTTTCGGGTGCGGACACTCGGGATTGTTGTGATCCTCTTACTGGCTTCGGCCTGTCTGTTTATGGCGTTCAACGCTGTCGCGGCATTGCTGCCCTTCGTGATCTTTGCCTTACGTTTCACTGGCCAAGGCATGACAACCCATGTCGCAACAGTCGCCATGTCACGGTGGTTCATCGCAACGCGCGGGCGGGCGCTGGCCGTCGCGGCATTCGGGTTCATGCTTGGCGAAGCAACCTTGCCGCTGACGATGGTATGGCTCAAATCATTCATTGATTGGCGCACCTTATGGGTTTGTTTTACCGTATTCTGTGTACTGGCCTGTTTCATCCTCTATCGTTTGTTACGATTGGAACGAACACCACAATCCATGGCCGAAACAACCCAAGCCACTGGCATGGGCGGCAAGCATTGGACGCGAGCAGATGCGCTACGCCATCCGTTGTTCTGGGCGATGATCCCGGCTGTCATGTCATTCTCTGGGTTTGGCACCGCTTTTTGGTTCCACCAAGCACATTTCGCTGAAATCAAGGGCTGGTCCCACCTTGCCCTCGTATCTGTCTTTCCACTTGGAACGATGATGTTGGCCCTGTCGACCATCGGCTATGGTTGGGCGATTGACCGTTTCGGGGCGATCCGGCTTTTGCCGGTTTACCTGATCCCATACGTGATCGCATTCATCCTGCACTGGTATGCGCCGTCATTGGGGTGGACAGCTTTGGCCGTCATCTTGATGGGAGTTGCAGGCGGCGGGCAGGCCACTTTGCTGAACGCGTGTTGGGCAGAGTTTTATGGCACCAAACACATCGGCGCGATTAAGTCAGCGGCGGCGGCACTTATGGTCCTTGGGTCTGCGATCGGGCCGGGGTTGAGCGGGTGGTTGATTGACCAAGGCGTCGGATTTGAAGTGCAGATGCTAGGCTATGCTGCTGCATTTGCGTTTGCCGCACTGATCTTGATTGTTCCCACGCGGAAGGCACGAAAGGCCTTAGCGGTTACGCCGTAAGTAGACGTAATATGCGCCATGCCCGCCGTGTTTGAGATGCGCAGGCGTCACCTGTAAAATCGCCTGCGAGAGTGGCGCCAATGCTAACCATTGCGGCACTTGATGCCGCAATATCCCATGACGCGTTGGGATCGGTCCGCCATCGTCACGGTCTTTGCCCTTACCCGTAATCACCAGCACCAACCGGCGACCCATGGATTGTGATCCAAGGATGAAGGACACCAATTCTGGATGCGCCTCGGCCATTGTCATGCCGTGCAGATCGATCCGCGCTTCGGGTTTCAGCTTGCCCCGCTTCATTTTGCCAAATGACTTGTTGTCCATATTTACAGGCGCAGCAGCCAAACGATCAACAAGCGGGCGCATCACATCGTGGGAACGCACTTCTTTCGTTTTTTGACCAACCCGAAAATCGGGCAACGGATCACGCGGCGTCATTGGCTTCTTTGGTTTTGGCGTTGGTAGAGCATTTGGCGCGGGCTCTTCACGAGTTGGGTGAAGCGGGGTTGCCCGTTCTGCAACCCGATCCCAAAGCGCGCGCTCTTCCGAAGAAAGGTGACGAGGCCTACGCATCAACGGTTCGCCACGACCAAACGATGCGCCATCGTTGTGGGCATCAAGACAACGATCCGGCCACCATCTTTGATCTGGCCTGCTTGAGTGCCTGCTTCATCACCTGTGCCAAAGAAAATATCTGCACGCTGGGCACCTTTGATGGCCGACCCAGTGTCTTGCGCAACCATCAAACGGTTCATCGGCTCTGCACCTTCTTTTTCAATCCAGACAGGAGCACCAAGAGCGACAAACGCTGGATCAACGGCGATAGAGCGGCCTTGGGTGATCGAGCGGTTCATCGCACCCAAGGGGCCCTGATCAGCAGGCACTTCGCTGACTTCACGGAAGAACACGTAGCTTTCATTTTCCCACAAAAGCGCGCGGCCTTCTTTGCGGTTTTGACGGACCCATTTGCGAATTACCGCCGCTGAAACTTGGTGCGGTTCAAAGATACCACGATCAACCAATGCCATACCAACCGAGGAGTAATCGCGCCCGTTCTTACTGCCATAACCCACGCGCATCATGCTGCCATCCGGCAAACTGATACGGCCGGAACCCTGAACCTGCAAAAAGAACAAATCAACCGGATCAGTGAGCCAAGCCAATTCCAATCCGCGGCCCGCCAGAGGTTTATCTTCATCTATTTCCCGACGGGTGAAGTAGGGTTCACCTGAAACTAAATCATCAGGCACGCCGTAGATCGGATATTGGTAAGCGTCACCGCGTTCGCGCGATCCAGGGAGTTGTGGTTCAAAATACCCGGTGAACAACATTGGTTCACCATCCTCGATCAGGATCGGGTGGAAGAACTTTTCAAAAAAACCGCGCGGTTCAGGGTTTGTCTTAGCGAATTCACATAAGACCGCCCATTGCGGGTCGTCCAGATCGCGGCAAGTGTTGGTAAAAACATCAAAGGCGGCTTGATGATCATCATCACGCCACCCTTGCAAATCATCGAATGTCAGCTGGGTATATGTCGGTTCGGCCATCACGCTACTCGCAAGTGTCAGGATAACGCCAAGCCGACAGACCCAGCCAAGGATCATTCGCCAGTGGCAACAAGCCGCCAGTTCGGATCACCGGCATCCATTTTACGGGCAAACGTCCACGTGTCTTTCTGGCGTTTGATCTCTGAATCGCTGCCTTCGATGACGTCGCCAGCGTTGTCGCGGACAACCGACGTGAGCTCTGATTTGAAGCGCACGGACACTTCGCCTTCTTTCGAGACTTCGTCAAAGACCGCTTCCGACAATGTCATATCGCTGATCCCGATGAATTTGGCATCCACGGTTAGGCCCTGACGCTGGCGCTCATCAACCACGGAGGCAAACGCCTCATACACATCTTCAGAGATAAACGGCACGATGTCGTCCAGGTCGCCGTTTTCAAAAGCCATCAGGATCATTTCATATGCGCCACGCGCACCACCCAGAAATTCACTGACGTTGAATGTGGGATCAACACGCTTCATTGCGGCCAATGCCTTGGCTGAATCTGAATCTTCCTCAACATGATCGGTGATATCCAGATCTGGACCGCCTTCGATCACATCAAAGTCTGGCTTGCCAACACGGCTGCTTGGTTCAGGCCGTGTCACGGCCGGTTTCTCAAATCCTTCGCGGGTGCCAAGCACGCCACGGAGACGCAAAATCAAAAAGACCGCGATGCCTGCAAGCACCAAAAGCTGAATAAGCGGAGAATTCATTGTGACCTCGTTTAGGGGAAGGCATGGAAACACGCCCTTTCCCTCCTTATGTAGGTCGCAGGCGGGGCTGAGTCCACCTTACCCCCGAACATGTTATGAAAGGCACACACTATGTGGCTGTTAATTGCGTTTATCGCAGTCCCGATGATCGAAATCGCTCTGTTTATTCAGGTTGGCGGCTTCATTGGTATTTGGTGGACGTTGCTGATTGTACTGCTAACCGCGATCACAGGGTCCTATTTGGTACGTAACCAAGGCCTCCGTGAAATCGGGAACCTGCAAAAATCATTCTCTGAACTGCAAGATCCAACAGAGCCCTTAGCGCATGGTGCAATGATCTTGTTTGCCGGAGCGCTGCTTTTGACACCCGGGTTTTTCACTGATGTTGTCGGCCTGTCGCTGTTGGTTCCTGCCGTGCGACGCGCAGCATTTGTTTGGGCAAAATCCAAAATCAAGGTCCAACGCTTTGAAATGGGAGAAGGGCCCGCCCAGCGCCCGGAGCCATCAGGTGATCGTGTCATCGACGGCGATTTCGAAGATGTCACTCCGCAGAAAAGCCGCACCGATGGGCCATCCGAGTGGACGCGGGATTGAGCCTATAGATTTAGACTGATAGGAACGCGCGAACCTTATTTAACTGGAGCAGTTTCCAATGACCGATACACCTGAAAACGGTGCAGCAGCCGCACCGGCAGCCCCGCAAATTACAAGCCGTGTTTTGGCTCAATACATTCGCGATATGTCTTTTGAGAACATCCTTGCACAAAAGGGTGTCACTGGGGATGCGCAGCCAGAAATTCAGGTTCAGGTAAACCTTGATGCCCGCAAGCGGAAGGTCGACAACCAGTTTGAAGTCATCACTAAGCTGAACATCACGAGCAAGACCAAAGAAAAGGGCGAGCCGTTGTTCGTTCTGGAAATTGAATATGCGGGTGTCTTCCACGTTGAAGGCGTTCCAGAAGATCAGATGCATCCATATCTGCTGATCGAATGCCCACGCATCACATTCCCTTTCTTGCGACGGATTGTCAGCGATGTGACACGCGACGGTGGTTTCCCGCCGCTGAATCTTGAAACTATTGATTTCCTCGCGCTGTACCGGTCCGAGTTGGCACGTCGAGCGGAAGTCGAAAAGCCGAATGAAACGGTAAACTAAGCCAAAACCTAGTTTTTCCAGACTGCGCCGTCGCCCAGCTGTTCCACAAAAGCAGCATGGGCGGCGGCTTCGTCTTTTGTGAGCTTTGGCGCAAGCGGTTCTGGCCGCGGCATTGGCCGCCATTCGTCCGATTGCCCACTTGCAGAAAGCTGGCGAGTATCGGCGGCGAGCGCAAAGTCCGGCTGGCGCCCACCGATAAGCTCCAGATAGACCTCTGCCAGAATTTCACTGTCCAGCAACGCCCCGTGCAGCGTGCGCGAACTGTTATCGATCGCAAAACGACGGCACAACGCATCAAGTGAAGCTGGCGATCCGGGAAACTTGCGCCGCGCAATAGCAAGCGTATCCAGCGCCTGATCCATCGGTAAAAGCGGGCGGTTCAACCAGCCGAGTTCTGCATTGAGGAATTTCATATCAAAAGCCGCGTTATGGATGACCAGTTTCGCATCACCGACGAAATCGACGAAATCCTGCGCGATATTTTTGAATAATGGTTTGTCGCGGAGCGTTTCCTGCCCGGGCTTCGGGTCCTGCGGTGGCTCTAAAAGATCAGGACCGATACCATGAACGCCAAAAGCCTCAGCGGGCATCGAACGCTGCGGATTTATATACTGGTGATAGGTGCGGCCTGTCGGGACATGGCCCATCAGTTCGACCGCACCGATTTCAACGATCCGGTCGCCTTCACTGGGTTCAAACCCTGTGGTTTCCGTATCAAGTACGATCTCACGCATCTGTTTGTCCTGTCAATTCTGCGATCAGTTTTCGCACAGCGGTTCGGGTGGCGTCCAGAGTTCGCGTTTCAATGATATGGTCAGCGCAGGCCCGTTTCTCGGCATCAGGCATTTGACGTGCGTGAATACGGTCGAACTGCTCTTCAGTCATACCCGGGCGGGCCAAAACGCGTTTTCTCTGCTCCCCAGCTGGCGCAGTGACAACTAAAACAGATGTTAGCCAATCCTGCGCGCTCGTTTCAAAAAGCAACGGAATGTCTAGGACAACGAGTGGCCCGTTGTTCTGATCCAGAAAGCTAGCGCGATGTTGGGCAACAAGAGGATGTACAACCTCCTCCAGCTTTCCCATCACGCTGAGGTCTTCAGCGATCATCTCTTTCAAGCGGTCTCGGCTCACTTCATCCTCGACAATGGCTTCGGGCAGTACGGCCTCGATCGGGGCAACGGCAGCGCCACCCTTTTTATAGAGTTCGTGGACAGCCGCATCGGCATCCCAGACGGGGATGCCTTCGTCACGAAACATCTGTGCTGTCGTGGATTTCCCCATCCCGATGGAACCGGTTAACCCCAACAGATGTGTCATGCGAGAACGGCCGCCCGTGTGGCGTCATCAACTTCAGGTCGCTGGCCAAACCAGCGCTCAAAGCCAGGGACGCCTTGATGTAGAAGCATGCCAAGCCCATCGACTGTTGTGCAACCTTTCGCAGCGGCCGCATCCAGGAATGGTGTGCGCAACGGGTTATAAACGATGTCGGTGACAACAGCTTGAGGGCGTAGGGAATCGAGGGAGACTTTGAAGTCTTGCGCCCCCACCATGCCAAGCGAGGTTGTGTTGATAACGGTATTGGCATCCTCAAGCATTTTATCTGCTTGGACCCAATCAATGACACTCACCCGAGCCCCGAAATCAGCACGCAATGCTTCGGCTTTCGGGCGGGTCCGGTTTGCGATGATAATTTCTGGCACACCCGCGTCAGCAAGGGCCACGATAATGGCCCGTGCAGCGCCACCTGCACCAAAGATCGCAGCTGGGCCTGCTTTGGGGTCCCAATCCGGGGCGCCTTGGCGGAGATTTGCCATGAAACCATAGCCATCAGTGTTGTCCGCGAAAATCCGCCCATCTTCTTTGAAAGTAAGCGTATTTGCCGCACCGATGAGGGTCGCACGATCAGTGATTTGATCGGCAAACTGCATCACGCTGACTTTATGCGGGATGGTCACATTCGCGCCGATGAACCCTTGCTTGGGCAATGCCCGCAACGTTGTTTCCAGCGCATCTTCTGTCACCTTCAACGCCGTATATTCGCCGGCAATGCCATAGCGGTTCAGCCAGTAGCTGTGCAGTTTGGGTGAAAGGGAGTGGCTGATCGGGTTACCGATCACGCCTGCGCGTCGAATATCTGTCATGACGGCAATGTTCCGCGAAGGGTGAGATATGACAAGAGTTCTAGCAACGGCAGACCCAAGACATTGAAATAATCTCCTTCAATGCGTGTAAAAAGTCGCACTCCTTCTTCCTCCAGCTTATAGGCGCCGACGGAATGCTGGATGCTGTCCCAGTTCCGATCCAAGTAATCGGTCAGGTAAGCATCAGAAGCTTCACGCATCGTCAGACGAACAGTGCCCACATGACGCCAGAGCGGTTTACCTTCTCCATAAATGACAGCGGCTGAGAGCAGCTGGTGCTTTTGGCCGCGCAGAGATTGTAGTTGTATCAAAGCCTCAGCCTGTGTTTGCGGCTTGCTGTAGATTTCCCTACCAAGGGCAAGGATCTGGTCGCAACCGATCACCAGCGCTTCTGGGTGACGGGCGGCCACGCGCTGGGCTTTCATTTCAGCGAGTGTATCGGCAATATCGCGGGGGGATGCTTGTTCGGCCAAAAGTGACGCACGGATGGAATCTTCATCGACGCGGGCGACAGACACAGCGAAGTCGAGGCCTGCGTTTTTGAGAAGTTCGGCGCGAATTTCGGAGCCAGAGGCGAGGATGATCTGTGTGCTCATGTGGATAACCTTTGGGAGAAAGCATGTTTCGTGTGTCGGGCCGTTTTGAACATAACTAGCAGATTGGCACAGGTTGGGTAGCAATCCGACATTTCAGGAAATTCCACCTTCGTTTTTCCACGGTGGGTATGGATAAGTGGTGCTTGTGGAGGAATCGTGATGGCAGGTGAGTCAATAGATGAAAGACAGAGTTTTAGAAGGAACAAATTTCTTATAACATATTGTTTTTTATGAATTAAATATGATATCTGACAATCGCTGGAGTTTGCTGAAGTCATTTTCCGTATGGGATAACTCTGGGGATTGAAAAAGAACCCACAGAAAATCCGCTAACTAACAACAACAACATCTTTTCTTTCTTTCTATATTTATTAAGGAAGAGAAGAGCCAAGAGAGCGTGAAACCATGTTTGAATTTCTGAACAGCTTTTATCCTTGGATCAAGGCATTGCATATTATGGCGGTCATCGCTTGGATGGCAGGGCTGTTCTATTTACCAAGATTGTTTGTCTATCATGCTGAGCGGGCGACAGTTGGATCAGAGCTGGATCACACGTTTCAAGTCATGGAAGAAAAACTGCTGCGCGTGATCATGAACCCGGCGATGATAGTCGCATGGGTTGCTGGCTTGATCATGATTGGTTTGGGTGCCTTTGATTGGGGTGCCGGATGGTCTTGGGTTAAGATCGTATCTGTGATCCTGATGACGGGTGCGCATGGATGGATGAGCAAGCGTCGCAAGGAGTTTGCGGCAGGGACGAATACGCGGTCAGGCAGATCCTATCGTTTGTTTAACGAGGTACCGACTGTCTTGATGCTGTTTATCGTCGTAGCTGTCGTTGTGAGGCCATTCTGAGCAGTGATTGACTCAGCATAAGTCCTTGCCTATGTGTAGCAGCGCTTCCCGTCCGGGAAAGCGATTTTCCATTACTAATCGAAGATATGCTCGCCGTAGTGCGCGCATCAGGATTTATTCATGTCACAGCACCGTCTGAACCTCGCCGATCTGAAAGCGCAGAGCCCGAAGGATTTGTTGTCCTTGGCCGAAGAGCTTGAGATCGAAAACGCCTCGACCATGCGGAAGGGCGATATGATGTTCGCCATTCTTAAAGAGCGGGCGGATGAAGAATGGGTCATTGGTGGCGATGGCGTGTTGGAAGTGTTGCAGGACGGGTTTGGTTTTCTGCGGTCGCCTGAGGCAAACTACCTGCCAGGTCCAGATGATATCTATGTATCGCCTGACATGATCCGCCAGCATTCGTTGCGGACGGGAGATACTGTTGAAGGCGTCATGAAAGAGCCAAACGACAGCGAGCGCTACTTTGCGTTGATGTCGGTTGAGAAGATCAATTTCGAAGATCCGGAGCGAGCCAAGCACAAGGTTGCTTTTGATAACCTGACGCCGCTTTATCCTGAAGAGCGCTTCAACCTTGAGATCGAAGATCCGACGATCAAAGATCGGTCAGCGCGGATTATCGATTTGGTGGCGCCGATTGGTAAAGGACAGCGTTCCTTGATTGTCGCACCACCGCGCACTGGTAAAACGGTGTTGCTGCAAAACATCGCCAACTCGATCGAGAAGAACCACCCTGAATGTTATCTGATCGTCCTGCTGATTGACGAGCGGCCAGAGGAAGTGACGGACATGCAGCGGTCTGTGAAGGGCGAGGTTGTATCTTCGACTTTCGACGAACCAGCGACGCGGCACGTGGCTGTGTCTGAGATGGTGATTGAGAAGGCGAAACGATTGGTCGAGCACAAGCGCGATGTTGTGATCTTGTTGGATTCGATTACCCGCTTGGGACGTGCGTTTAACACGACTGTGCCATCGTCTGGTAAGGTTCTGACAGGTGGTGTGGATGCGAATGCGTTGCAGCGCCCTAAGCGGTTCTTTGGTGCGGCGCGTAACATTGAAGAGGGTGGGTCACTGACCATTATCGCAACAGCCTTGATCGATACCGGCTCACGTATGGATGAAGTGATCTTTGAAGAGTTCAAAGGCACGGGCAACAGTGAGATTGTGCTGGATCGTAAGGTGGCTGATAAGCGCGTGTTCCCGGCAATGGATATACTCAAGTCCGGTACGCGGAAAGAAGAGCTGTTGGTGGACAAGGGCGATCTGGCCAAGACATATGTTCTGCGCCGTATCCTGAACCCAATGGGCACGACAGATGCGATTGAATTCCTGATTGGGAAATTGAAACAGACGAAGACAAACGCTGATTTCTTTGACTCGATGAACACGTAACTTATTGTTATAAAACAATGGGTTAAGACATGGATACAGTTTTTGCCTTAGCAACAGCGCAAGGTCGCGCCGGCGTTGCAATTGTTCGGATTTCTGGACCAGGGTCTGTTGGCGCTGCGCGGCAGTTGTGTGGTGATGTACCTGCCGCACGCGGAGTACGTATCCTGCGTGATCCATCTGGCGATATGCTGGACGAGGCATTGGTTCTTCGGTTTGCCGACGGACAAAGCTTTACCGGTGAAGAGGTCGTGGAGTTGCAATTGCATGGCAGCCCAGCGGTGACGAACGCTGTGCTGCGTTGTCTGGGTGATTTACCAGATTTGCGGCAAGCGGAAGCGGGTGAGTTTACGCGCAGGGCACTAGAGAACGGACGACTGAACCTTGCTGAGGTAGAGGGCCTTGCGGACCTCATCGACGCTGAGACAGAGAGCCAACGCAAGCAGGCTTTGCGCGTGTTTTCAGGGGGTCTTGGGACACTCGCGGAGAGTTGGCGGACCAAGCTGATTAGAGCAGCGGCTTTGCTTGAAGCGACGATAGATTTTGCAGATGAGGAAGTGCCTGTTGATGTGAGCCCAGAAGTGAACATGCTCTTGGCTGACGTCAGTGCCGAAATGCGCCGGGAGGCCGATGGAGTACGTATCGCGGAGAGGGTGCGCAACGGCTTTGAAGTTGCGATTATCGGCGCACCTAATGTTGGGAAATCAACACTCTTGAACCGGCTGGCTGGTCGTGATGTTGCGATCACCTCAGAGGTGGCAGGGACGACGCGGGACGTCATCGAGGTCCAGATGGAGCTTGCTGGGCTGCCGGTTACCTTGCTTGATACGGCTGGCGTTCGGGATACAGATGACATCGTTGAGGGACTAGGCGTGGCGCGTGCGAAAGAGCGCGCTGAACGCGCTGATTACCGGATACATTTGGTGATTGATGCTGCTGATACGTCAGTGCAGGCTGGGCCAGATGATCTGGTGGTGCAAGCCAAGTCAGACATCTACGGTGCAAACGAAACAGCCATTTCCGGAAAAACGGGAGAGGGCATAGACCTATTAATTTCGCGTGTCACAGAACGTTTGCTGGAGAAAGTCGGCAACGTCGGGATAGCGATGCGAGAACGGCATCGGGTCGCGATGATGCGGGCAATTGGGTATCTGGATGACGCGACGAGCGCCTTAGCGGTGGCGGATGCAATGATAGATCTGGTTGCGGAAGACTTGCGATCCGCAATTCGTGCGGTGGATAGCATCGTGGGGCGTGTTGATGTAGAACATGTGCTTGGAGAGATATTTAGCAGCTTTTGCATCGGAAAGTAGGGAGTGTTTCACGTGAAACATAACGACTATGACGTGATCGTCATTGGCGGCGGACATGCCGGAGCGGAAGCAGCCCATGCAGCGGGCCGCATGGGCGTGCGTGTGGCGCTTGTGACGCTGACCAAGGCCTCGATCGGGGTTATGTCGTGCAATCCGGCCATTGGAGGGCTTGGTAAGGGCCATTTGGTGCGAGAAATCGATGCGATGGACGGTGTCATGGGGCGGGTTGCTGATAAGGCAGGCATCCAGTTTCGGCTCTTGAATCGCAAGAAAGGTCCTGCTGTACAGGGCCCGCGGGCACAATCTGACAGACAAATCTATCGCAGAGAGATGCAGGCTGAGCTTGGGTTTCTTGAAAACCTCACGATCCTTGAAGGTGAAGCCGTTGATTTACTGATGGTGAATAACCGTGTTGTTGGTATTCAAATGCGCGACGGGCGCCAAATCAGCGCGCAGAGCGTCATTTTGACAACGGGGACCTTTCTGCGCGGTATCATCCACATCGGTGATGTTTCACGGCCAGGAGGGCGGATGGGAGATGATCCGTCTATTAAGATGGCTGAACGGTTGGATAGCTTTGCGTTGCCCCTGGGACGCCTGAAGACGGGCACGCCCCCGCGTCTGGATGGGCGAACAATCGCATGGGATCTGCTCGAAGCGCAGCCAAGCGACGATGATCCGGTTATGTTCTCGTTCTTGTCAAAGGGGGTATTCGCGCCACAGATTGACTGTGGGATCACGCACACCAATGAGCGCACACATGATATCATTCGCGAGAATCTGGGGCGGTCTGCAATGTATGGTGGTCGGATCGATGGTGTCGGACCGCGTTATTGCCCCTCGATCGAAGACAAGATCGTAAGGTTTGCAGACAAGACGTCCCATCAGATTTTTCTGGAGCCTGAAGGTGTGAATGACCACACGGTCTATCCCAACGGGATTTCAACGTCATTGCCCGAGGTGGTCCAAGAAGCCTATGTGAATTCTATCTATGGCCTTGAAAACGCTAAGATAATCCAGCCTGGATACGCGATCGAATACGACTATGTCGATCCCAGAGCTTTGCGACCGACACTTGAACTGCGTGACGTGCCAGGATTGTATTTGGCTGGTCAAATAAATGGTACAACCGGCTATGAAGAGGCTGCGGCCCAAGGTTTGGTCGCAGGTCTGAACGCAGCAGCACATGCACAAGAGGCTGAATCTGTCATTTTCAGCCGTCGCGAATCATACATTGGTGTGATGATCGACGACCTGATTACCCGCGGCGTGTCAGAGCCCTACAGGATGTTTACGTCTCGTGCTGAATTTCGTTTGTCACTGCGTGCTGATAATGCGGATCAGCGGTTGACCGCCCGCGGTCGCAGTATTGGGTGCGTTGGGGATGAACGATGGGCCCAATTCAGTGAAAAAATGAAAGAGATCGAAGCTGCCAAGACAAGGCTTACTCAGCTGAGCCTTTCATCACGTGATATCTCGGGCCTTGGTGTTAAACTGAACGCTGATGGTCCAAAGCGATCAGCGCTTGAGGCGCTTGCGCTAGCAGATTTTGGATTCACCGAATTGGCACAGTTGGATCAAGATGTAGATCAAATACCAGTTGGCATACAAGATCAGGTAAAGCGGGACGCACTCTACGCCCACTATATTGCGCGACAGGAGCGGGACATCGCAGCCATGGAGCGCGACGAGAACCAGATTATTCCTGACGATATCGATTATGCAGGGATCAGAGGCCTGTCGAATGAAGTCGTGGCTAAGTTGACCATGTCGAGGCCGGGCACGATAGCTCATGCAGGTAGAATCGAGGGCATGACACCGGCCGCACTGATGTTGATCATCGGGGCGACAAAGAAGCAAAAGCTAGCGTCTGGAGCTTAGAGGATGAGCCTTAACATCGCTGGTGTGGATGTTTCACGTGAAACAATGGCAGATCTTGAGGCTTTTTCCGCCTTGGTGATCAAATGGAACGCAAAGATCAACCTTATCGCACGCGGCACGACAGAGTCGATCTGGGACCGGCACATCGTCGATTCGGCACAGCTCTATCAATTTGCGCCGAATGGTTACCAAAAGTGGGTTGATATCGGCAGCGGAGGTGGTTTTCCGGGTATTGTGATGGCCATAATGGGCAAATCGCAACAGAAAGGCGCAAATTTCGTCCTTATTGAAAGCGATCAAAGAAAGGCTGCCTTTCTCAGGACTGTCGCAAGAGAGCTTGTTCTGCCAGTGCAGGTCATGGCGCAAAGGATCGAATCTGCAGAGGCGCAGGGGGCAGATGTAGTATCAGCACGCGCACTTGCACCATTATCTGGCTTGATACCGCTCGTACTCAGACATCTATGCGCAGATGGCACGTCTCTTCTTCACAAAGGTCGCCAAGCTGGGAATGAAATCGCCGATGTGAAAAAGATCTGGTTATTTGACCTTGAAGAATACCCCAGTATCACTGATCCTGAAGCTCGCATACTCGCTATCCAAAGGATAACACCCATTGGCGCATGACCCAAAACCAGGCCCAAAAATCATTGCAATCGCAAATCAAAAGGGCGGCGTTGGAAAAACAACGACAACAATAAACCTGGGAGCTGCTCTTGCTGAGTTGAAAAAACGCGTCCTATTGATTGATCTTGATCCGCAAGGAAATGCGTCCACAGGTCTAGGTATTGATAAAAGTAAACGGGATGCCACAACATATGACCTTTTGGCAGGCGATGTCTCTCTTGCTGAAGCTATTCAAGAAACGACAGTCGACAACCTCAGCATTGTTCCTGCGACAACTGATCTCAGCTCGGCCGATCTCGAATTGGGTGAAAACGCCAAGCGCAGTTTTCTTCTCCGCGAAGTCTTGCGCAGTAGCGTCGCGAAGGCGCTCCAGTTTGACTACATATTGATCGACTGCCCGCCGTCCCTCAATATATTGACCGTAAACGCTATGGTTGCCGCGCATTCAATCATCGTTCCTCTGCAAAGCGAATTCTTCGCGCTCGAGGGGCTTTCTCAACTGATTCTCACTGTTCGCGATGTCCGCCAAACTGCCAACCCAGACCTAAAAATAGAGGGCATCGCGCTGACAATGTACGACAGCCGCAATAATCTGTCTCTGCAAGTCGAGGATGACGCCCGCGAAAACATGGGCGATATGGTCTTTAAGACAGTAATACCTCGCAATGTCCGCCTCAGCGAAGCGCCCTCCTTTTCGGTGCCTGTCTTGACCTATGACAGCGGGTCAAAAGGCAGTTCTGCCTACCGGGCGTTGGCAGCGGAACTCATTGAAAGAACAACGAAAAAAAGGGCTGCATAGATGGCACGCACTACAAAGAAATCTCGCGGTCTTGGGCGTGGCCTTTCTGCTCTTATGTCTGATGTTTCGGCAGATGACGCACCCGAGTCGGCGTCAAAGCGCCCTGATCTCGTGGTGCCGATCGAGCAGGTTCAACCAAACCCCGATCAGCCCCGCCGCACATTCGCAGAAGATGCCCTGCAAGAGCTTGCCGGATCCATTATGGAGAAGGGCATTATTCAGCCTCTGATCGTGCGGCAATCACCGACTAATCCGGCAACCTATGAAATCGTAGCAGGCGAACGGCGCTGGCGCGCAGCACAGATCGCCAAATTGCACGAAGTTCCTGTCCTTTTGAGGGACTACGACGATACCGAAGTGCTCGAAATCGCGATCATTGAGAATATTCAGCGTGCAGATCTGAATCCAGTGGATGAGGCTGCTGGCTACAAGCAGTTGATGGATCGGTTCGGACATACACAAGATAAGCTCGCAACCGCCTTGGGCAAAAGTCGCAGTCACATTGCGAACCTCCTCAGATTGCTCAACCTACCAGGCGAGGTTCAGGCCTATCTGGTAAGTGGCCAATTGTCGGCGGGTCACGCGCGCGCACTGGTCGGACATGATCAAGCCGTTGCACTTGCGCGCGAGATTATTCAACGCAAACTTTCGGTAAGAGAGACCGAGCAGCTTGCGAAAAAGGGGCCCGCCATCAAGAAGCGCAGTGTTCCTGGCGCACCAGTCCCCAAAGACGCCGATACCGTACAGATTGAGAACGAGCTTTCAGCCACGCTTGGAATGAAGGTGACGATTGACCATCCTGCTGGGTCAGAGGGTGGGAAAATGGTGATTTGCTATAAATCACTCGATCAGCTGGATGATTTGCTTAGGACACTATCCGGCGGCTAGTCTTCCAACAAGGCGCGCAGCACAGCGTTCATGACCGGATAACCCTTGGGTGTAAGCCGCAAACTTTCAGCGTCTGATGTCACCATTCCGATATCGATTAAGCCATTGATTTTATTTATATATCTTTCTTCAGTCAACTGTGGATACCGAGACAAAGCAACACCCTCACGCAACCTCATACCCATCAACAAGAACTCAGCGAATTGATCGTCGACAGACAAAGCATCGCGGGGAAGTTCCCCATTACCCAGCTTCTGAACCTGAGAAAGCCAAACCGCTGGCCCACGCGGTGCCTCGGTCGCAAATCGCTGCCCGTTTAACGTTAAACGCCCATGCGCGCCCGGTCCAATTCCTACATAATCGCCATAGCGCCAGTAAATCTTGTTGTGGATGCTCTCACAATCTGGCCGCGCATGGTTGGAAACCTCATAACTCTGAAGTCCGGCATCCCCACAAATGTCTTGTGTTAGCGCAAACATGTCCGCTGCACGATCGTCATCAGGCAAGTCACGCAGTTTCCCGGCAGCAAAGCGATCGCCAAACGCGGTGCCTTCCTCAATCGTCAGCTGGTACAGCGACAGGTGATCAACCGCTAGCGCGAGCGCCTCTTTCAACTCACTCTCCCACGCCTGCAAAGACTGATCCTGCCGCGCGTAAATCAGATCAAAACTCACACGATCAAAGGCGCTTCGTGCGATTTCAAAGGCGGCCATCGCCTCAGATGCAGTATGTAATCTCCCTAAAGCCTTTAGATCATGGTCATTGAGCGCTTGAATACCCATCGAAACACGGTTCACACCGGCATCGCGATACCCATTGAATCGTCCCGCCTCCACCGACGTTGGATTTGCCTCTAAAGTCACCTCAATATCGTTTACGATAGGCCATGTTGCGCGTACTTTTGTTAAAATCGCGTCAACAACGGCTGGATCCATCAAACTAGGGGTGCCACCTCCAAAAAAGACAGACCGCAGAACACGCCCCTCTGTCTCCGACCCAACACGTTCAATCTCTGTCAAATAGGCTGCTTGCCATGCCTTTTGATCAATTTTCGCCACAACATGGCTGTTAAAATCGCAATAAGGGCATTTTGCCTGACAAAACGGCCAGTGGATATAAAGGCCAAAGCCGCCGTGATCCCAATCTTCAGGCAAAACAACCTGCAATCAGCTTAGTAAAAGCGTCCGCCCGATGGCTGATCTTGTTCTTTTCCCAACGGTCCATTTCACCGAAGGTGATGTCATACCCGTCAGGCTGAAAGATCGGATCGTATCCATGCCCTTGATCCCCCCGCATCGGCCAAACAATTTGGCCAGGCATAACGCCCGGAAACACCTCATCGTGGCCATCAGGCCAAGCTAAGACAAGCGTACAGCAAAACCGCGCAGTCCGTGGAAATGGCGCCGAAACAGTCTCTAACTCAGCCCAACTCCGTTTCATTGCCATCTCAAAATCACGACCATTGGGCGTTTCTGCCCAATCAGCTGTGTACACACCGGGCGCACCACCCAGACCATCAATCTCGATCCCGCTGTCGTCTGAAAGCGCAGGCAAACCGATGGCCCGCGCGGCGGCGTGGGCCTTGATCCGCGCGTTTCCGACAAAGGTTGTTTCCGTCTCCTCAGGCTCGGGCAGCCCATGATCCGCGTTTGACGTCAAAGACACACCGTAAGGGCGCAGCAGATCGGCGATCTCCTCCAGTTTCCCTTGGTTGTGGGTCGCAATCACCATTTCTTTGCCGTCAAAGCGCCGCATCAGCTTACTGCAGTCAATTGGATTGCCGTCAACTCGGACACACCCTTTTCAGCCAGATCGACCAAACCATCCATTTGCACACGGGTGAATGTCGACCCTTCCGCTGACATCTGGATTTCAATCAACTTGCCGCCAGTCATGACAAAGTTCCCATCGACGCCGGCTTCGCTATCTTCAGGATAATCCAGATCAAGCACCTCTTGGCCCGCATAAATCCCACAAGAAATCGCAGCGACCGGATCAATCAGCGGATCGGAAATCACATCGCCGGCCTTCATCAGCTTTTGCACGGCAAGCTTCAAAGCAACCCAACCGCCGGTGATCGAGGCACAGCGTGTGCCTCCATCAGCTTGAATCACATCACAATCCACAACAATCTGACGCTCGCCCAGCGCCACACGATCGACGCCAGCGCGTAAAGACCGGCCAATCAGCCGCTGAATCTCTTGTGTTCGCCCAGATTGACCATTCTTGGCTTCACGGCGCATGCGGGTATTTGTTGCACGTGGCAGCATCCCGTATTCGGCGGTAACCCAGCCAAGACCGGAATTCTTCAAAAACGGCGGTACGCGCTCGTCAATCGTTGCAGTGCATAAAACATGGGTGTTTCCGCATTTGATCAGGCAAGAGCCCTCTGCATGCATCGTGACACCTGTCTCAATGGAAACATCGCGCATTTAGTTTGTCTGACGGCCTGATGGACGCATGGGGTAACTCCTATCGGTTGCAAGTGGGGGATACGCTGCCCACATATGAAATCCAACCCCGATTGACGCGGCGCTGAACTTCGTTTTAATTGCCCAGCCTTCAAACGAGGACCCAATGACCCAACAACCGCCAAACATCGACGAAATGACCGATCGTTCGCGCGAAGTGTTTCGGCGCGTGGTTGAAGGGTATCTAGAAAGCGGCTCACCTGTCGGATCACGAACCCTGACCCGTGATTTCTCGGAAAAGATCAGCGCGGCAACGATCCGCAATGTCATGCAAGACCTTGAATTTCTTGGCCTTGTGGGCAGTCCGCACGTCAGCGCCGGTCGCATCCCGACGCAACTTGGTTTGCGTATGTTCGTGGACGGCCTGTTAGAGGTCGGCGATCTGGACGGGAAAGACCGCGAAACAATCGACCGAACGCTGAACACAAACAACCAAGATGTGGCATCTGTGCTCGATCAGGTCGGTCAGGCGCTTTCCGGTGTAACGCATGGCGCAAGCCTTGTCCTGACGCCAAAGCACGAAGCGCCCATCAAACACATCGAATTCGTCTCGCTTTCGCATGATCGTGCCCTTGTCGTGTTGGTCTTTGGCGACGGCCATGTCGAAAACCGGGTTTTCACGCCCCCGCCTGGCCAAACGCCATCGTCCATGCGTGAAGCGGCGAATTTCCTAAATGCCATCGCCGCGGGTCACACATTGTCAGAACTTGGTGCCGTGATCGAGCGTGAAATCAAAGCACGCAGGCAAGAAATCGACACGCTGGCCGCAGAGCTGATTGCCGGCGGTTTTGCCCTTTGGGAAAATGAAGGCGAAGCCACAGAGCGCTTGATCGTCCGTGGCCGCGGTAACCTGCTGGGCGAGGGCGAGAATGAAGCTGATCTAGAGCGGATTCGCACCCTCTTTGACGACCTTGAACGCAAGCGTGACATCGCTCAATTCCTCGATCTGGCCGAAGATGGCGAGGGCGTGCGCATTTTTATTGGCTCAGAGAACAAATTGTTCTCTTTATCGGGTTCATCTCTCGTTGTTTCCCCTTATATGAACGCCGACCGCAAGATTATTGGCGCGGTCGGAGTGATCGGGCCAACACGGCTGAATTACGGGCGCATCGTGCCAATTGTGAATTACACTGCAAAGCTGGTTGGTAAAATGATCGCCGACCGCTCTTAGAGGGAAGACCGATGTCTGAGAAAGACGAAGAACTGCAAAGCCTTGATGAACTCGCCGCCGAAGGTGATGAGCTCGATTTCGATGCCGCGGAAGCGAGCTTTGACGAAATCGAAGCGTTGCGCGAAGAGCGGGATCAATACCGTGATAAATTCATGCGTGGCCTTGCAGATATGGAAAACCTCCGCAAACGCGCGGACCGTGATCGGCGTGAAGCAGAGAATTACGGTGGATCAAAATTGGCCCGCGATATGCTGCCTGTTTATGACAATATGCGCCGCGCCCTTCAGTCCGCTGAAGAGGCAGAGAAAGCAGTGAACGCTGCCTTGTTAGAAGGTGTCGAACTGACCATGCGGGAATTGATCAGCGTCTTTGGAAGACACGGAATCGAGCCTATTGTGCCTGAAGTCGGCGACAAATTTGATCCAAAGCTGCATCAGGCCATGTTCGAAGCGCCGGTTCCCAACACCAAAGCAGGCGACATCATCCAAGTCGCAGCCGAAGGTTTCATGCTCTACGACCGGCTCTTGCGGCCAGCACAGGTCGGCGTGTCCTCCACACCCAAATCATAATGCGATTGTTGCTGGCAGGGGCCGCTACTTCCCTGCCAGACGCTCAGCAAGATTCTCTGTAAAGCCCCCACAATTCGGGTAACTACAGCTTGCTCTTTAGCTCATAAATCAGCGCGAGCGCCTCTTTCGGGGTCAAATCATCGGGGAAAACTGATTTCAGTCGATCCTCTACCTCTGACGTCTTCGCTACGGCGGGTTTCGGGGCAGGTGTTGCTGCAAACAACGGCAAATCGTCAATGATTGCCTTGCGCGACCCACCACCCTCACGTTCACCCTTCTCCAGCGCTTCCAACACTACTTTTGCCCGCTCAACAACAACAGGTGGCAAGCCAGCCAAGCGCGCCACTTGCACCCCGTAACTGCGGTCAGCCGTCCCGCGCTTCACTTCATGCAGGAAAATCACGTCGCCCTCCCACTCTTTGACGATCACAGTCGCATTATCTACACCGTCCAACTTAGCCGACAGGGCCGACATCTCGTGATAATGTGTGGCAAAAAGTGCGCGACAGCGGTTTACATCGTGTAGATGCTCCAATGTAGCCCATGCGATCGACAAACCGTCATAGGTGGCCGTCCCGCGTCCAATCTCATCCAAAATCACTAGCGCCCGATCATCGGCTTGGTTCAGGATCGCGGCAGTTTCCACCATTTCGACCATAAAGGTCGAGCGGCCGCGCGCCAGATCATCCGATGCACCAACGCGGCTGAAAAGTTGGCTCACAACACCAATATGCGCCTCGGATGCAGGAACAAAACTGCCCATCTGCGCCAAAATCGCCAATAAGGCATTCTGCCTCAAGAAAGTAGATTTACCCGCCATGTTCGGTCCGGTCAGCAACCAGATAGGCGTCTTCGTCAATGCGCAGTCATTGGCGATAAACGGTGTCCCGTCTTTCTGCAAAGCGGCCTCGACCACGGGATGACGGCCACTTGTGATCACAAATGCGCGGCTGTCGTCCACCTTGGGTCTTACCCACCTTTCAGCTACCGCCAATTGCGCCAGTGCTGCGGCTAAATCGATCTCTGACAGTGCGCGTGCCAACGCGCCAAGCGGTCCGGCCAATGCTACAATAGCATCTGTTAGGCTGGAATAGAGCCTCTTTTCGATCTCCAGCGCCCGACCACCTGCATTCAGGATCCGCGTTTCAATCTCGGACAGCTCGACAGTGGTAAATCGCACCTGATTGGCCGTTGTTTGGCGATGAATGAAGGTTTCATTCAGTGGCGGTGCCATCATTTTGCTGGCATGGGTCGCCGTAGTCTCGATGAAATAGCCCAGCACATTGTTGTGCTTGATCTTCAGTGATGCGACCCCGGACTGCTTGACATAATCCGCCTGCATTCCTGCAACCACAGACCGGCCTTCATCGCGCAGCTTGCGCGCTTCATCGAGTTCGGCATCATAGCCTGGCGCAATAAACCCACCATCCCGCGATAACAGCGGTGGTTCGGCGACCAAAGCCTCATCCAGCAGATCAAGAAGCCCATCATGTCCGGTCAAATCCTGTGCTACCTGTCGCAATTCTGCCGGTAGATCATCTGGCATGCGCTGGGACAGAACAGTGGCCTGCCCAATCGTGTTGCGGACAGCGGCCATGTCACGGGGCCCGCCCCGGTCAAGTGCAAGACGAGACAAAGCGCGGTCCAAATCATGCACGCCACGCAAATTGTCACGGATATCTTCGTTAAGTCGCGCCTGATCCACGAGATAGGCCACAGCATCTAACCGCGAACCGATGGTGTCTACATTGCAAGAGGGCGATGACAACCGCCTTTCCAGCAAACGTGCGCCGCCAGCGGTGACGGTGCGATCAATGCAATGCAAAAGTGAACCTTGCTTGCCACCGCTCATCGCGTGGGTCAGCTCTAACGATCTACGGGTCGCCGCATCAATCTGCATCGCCGCTGATTGGCCCTCTTGCACTGGGGGGCGCAGCAATGGCAGGTTTCCGCGCTGGGTGATATCCAGATACTCGGCCACAGCCGACATGGCCCCGATTTCAGCGCGCCCAAAGCTGCCAAAAGCATCCAATGACCCCACTTTATAGAGCTGACAAAGGCGTTTCTCGCCCGACGTACTATCAAAGGCAGATGCGCCCAAAGTTGTCAGTGCCGCACCAGAATCAGACACTATTGCAGCCCAATCCGCATCTGATCCATCAATAACAATCACTTCGCGCGGGGTCAGTCGCGCCAATTCTGGGCCAAGTTGGACGCCGTTGCAGGGCATGACGTGAAACGCGCCTGTCGAGATATCGACCCAGGCCAAAGCACCAACGTCACGGACAGTATGAAATGCCGCCAGAAAGTTGTGCCGTCGTGCATCCAGCAAAGAATCCTCAGTCAACGTCCCCGGCGTCACCAGCCGCACGACCTCGCGTTTCACGACAGCTTTATATCCGCGCTTCTTCGCCTCTGCCGGGCTTTCCATCTGTTCGCAAACAGCCACGCGAAATCCTTTGCGGATCAACGTCAGAAAATACCCTTCGGCCGCATGATGAGGCACACCACACATCGGAATATCCTGATCATCGTGTTTTCCACGTTTGGTTAGCGCAATATCGAGCGCCTCAGCTGCGGCAACAGCATCATCAAAGAACATCTCGTAGAAGTCGCCCATCCGGTAGAACAGCAACGCATCAGGATGCTCTGCTTTTATCTCCAGATATTGTGCCATCATGGGCGTTGTGGTGCTTTTGGTGCTGCTCATGCATCCCCCCGGATCATTCTGCGCACACTAGCAGCCAATGTTAGCGACGAAACCCCGAAATGAATCCGTTGCAGCCCGCTAGCAGAACCCGCTATGTCTTGTGGACTGAAAAGGGGGGGGACACGATGCCAAAGAATAAACTGACCCGCGAGGATGCGCTGCAATTCCACATGCAGCCGACACCGGGTAAATGGGAAATTCAGGCCACTGTCCCAATGACCACGCAGCGCGATCTGTCGTTGGCGTATTCTCCGGGTGTTGCAATCCCGTGCGAGGAAATCGCGGCAAACCCTGCGCTGGCCTATGATTATACAAACAAGGGCAATCTGGTCGCCGTGATCTCCAACGGTACTGCCGTCCTTGGCCTTGGAAACCTTGGTGCGCTGGCCAGTAAGCCGGTGATGGAAGGCAAATCCGTTCTGTTCAAACGCTTTGCTGACGTCAATTCGATCGACATCGAACTTGATACGGAAGACCCCGAGGAATTCATCAAAGCAGTCCGCCTGATGGGCCCCACATTTGGCGGTATCAATCTGGAAGATATCAAAGCGCCCGAGTGTTTCATCATTGAACAAACCCTTAAAGAGCAGATGGACATCCCCGTCTTCCACGACGACCAGCACGGCACTGCGGTGATTTGTGCGGCGGGTCTGCTGAATGCCCTACATCTCTCGGGCAAGAAGATCGAAGAGGTGAAGATCGTTTTGAATGGCGCAGGTGCCGCAGGTATTGCCTGTTTGGAGCTGCTCAAGGCCATGGGCGCCAAGCACGACAACTGCATCATGTGCGACACCAAAGGTGTCATCTACCAAGGCCGGACCGAAGGGATGAACCAATGGAAATCCGCGCACGCCGCCAACACTAAAGCGCGTTCGCTCGATGACGCGATGAAAGGCTGCGACGTCTTCCTTGGTGTCAGCGCTAAAGGAGCAGTAACCCAAGAAATGGTGTCTAACATGGCTAAAAACCCTGTTATCTTCGCTATGGCGAACCCCGATCCAGAAATTACACCCGAAGACGCACATGCCGTCCGCGAGGATGCTATCGTCGCCACAGGCCGCAGTGATTATCCCAATCAGGTGAACAACGTTCTTGGCTTTCCTTACCTCTTCCGTGGCGCGCTCGACATTCACGCCCGTGCAATCAACGACGAAATGAAGATCGCCTGCGCTGAAGCGCTGGCCGCCCTCGCACGCGAAGATGTGCCCGATGAAGTGGCCATGGCCTACGGCAAGAAACTGACCTTCGGGCGCGATTACATAATCCCCACGCCTTTCGACCCCCGCCTGATTCACCGCATTCCGACCGCTGTGGCCCAGGCTGGTATGAAAACCGGTGTGGCCCGCCGCCCCATCGTAGACATGGACGCCTACGAGGTGTCTCTCAAATCTCGCATGGACCCAACCCAATCGATCCTGCGCAGCCTGAACGCCCGCGCCCGCGCGAACCAATCCACCGTAGTGTTCGCAGAGGGCGACGATCCGCGCGTGCTGCGTGCTGCGGTCATGTATCAACGCTCTGGCATGGGAAAGGCGCTGATCGTTGGGCGCGAAGACGATGTGAAAGAAAAACTCACGGCAGAAGGATTGCCAGAAGCAGTTGATGAGCTGGAAATCGTGAACGCGGCCACAACACCGCATTTGGACACCTACAAGGCATTCCTCTACGAACGCCTGCAGCGCAAAGGCTTTGACGCCCAAGATGTCCATCGCTTGGCTGCTCGCGATCGCCATGTCTTTGCTGCGCTGATCCTTGCACATGGGCACGCCGACGGCATGGTCACTGGGGCGACACGCAAGTCGGCGCATATCCTCGAGTTGATCAACCACGTCTTTGATGCGCAACCGCATGACGGCGCAGTGGGTGTGACCGCCGTACTGCACAAAGGGCGGATCGTGTTGATCACCGACACTTTGGTACATGAATGGCCAGATGAGAATGACTTGGCCGATATCGCTGAACGTGGTGCCTTTGTCGCCCGCGAACTGGGGCTCGAGCCGCGCGTCGCCTTCTTATCTTTCTCAACCTTCGGCTACCCTGTGTCGGAGCGGGCCGAAAAGATGCACCAAGCGCCTCGCGTCTTGGATGCGCGCAAAGCGGACTTCGAATATGAAGGCGAGATGACAGTGGATGTTGCCCTGAACGTAAAGGCGCAGGAAAACTACCCCTTCCAGCGTTTGACAGGTCCCGCCAACGTCCTCGTCGTACCAGCGCGCCATTCTGCATCGATCTCGGTGAAGCTGATGCAAGAGATGGCGGGTGCCACGGTGATTGGCCCCATCCTGTCCGGCATCGGGAAGCCAGTTCAGATTTGCTCTACGGTCTCAACGGTGAACGATATCATGAACATGGCCGTCATTGCAGCCTGCAAGGTTGACTGATGGCGATCTGGAACCTTGGTTCAATCAACGCAGACTTCGTCTATAGCGTTCCGCACATTCCGGCTCCGGGAGAAACGCTGTCTTCGACCAATCGGCAAATGTTCCTCGGCGGCAAGGGCACCAATATGTCTGTCGCCGCTGCCCGCGCCGCCGCGCGTGTACATCACATTGGCGCTGTCGGCGAAGATGGGCGCTGGGCGGTGCAACGATTGCTCGAGTACGGTGTCGATACCCGCAATATCGCTGTGTTAGACACTGATACGGCCCAAGCGATCATCATGGTCGACCCGCAAGGCGAGAACGCAATCGTCCTGCATCCCGGCGCTAATGCCGAGATCCCGCAAGTGACATTACAAGCGGCGATGGCGGAAGCGGAGACCGGGGATTGGCTCGTAATCCAGAATGAAACGAACTTGCAACGAACCGCTGCGGAAATGGGCAAAAAGCTGGGATTACAAGTGGCTTATGCGGCAGCGCCCTTCGATGCAGATCGCGTAAAGGCCGTACTGCCCTATCTCGATTTCCTGATCCTCAATGCGGTCGAAGCGGCGCAACTGGAACAGGCAACAGGCCAAGCCCCCGACGATCTGCCAGTGCGCGATGTGATCGTGACGCGTGGATCAGAAGGTGCCGATTGGTACGGCACAGGTGGAAAAGAGCATTTTCCTGCGATCAAAGTCGAACCCGTCGATACAACTGGCGCAGGGGACACGTTCACGGGCTATGTTTTAGCAAGCCTCGATATGGGCATGCCTATGGCACAGGCCATCCGGCAAGCCACCAAAGCGGGCGCTCTCATGGTCACCCGCCACGGAACGGCGGATGTCATCCCCGATCTATCAGAGGTACAGGCGTTTCAATTCTGATGCGCAAACGGTGCGGCATCACCCCAGAGCTCTAGAACCCGCGTGTCACGCCCGCATGCAGTCCGATAAAACGCGTATGCCTCTGACTGAACTTTCACGCCGCGGCGTGTGATCACACGGTTCTCGCCCGTGTAGTAATCTTGGTGATAGTCTTCTGCGTCATAGAACGTGGCCGCATCCAAAATAGGCGTCACAATTCGCTGACCTAATGCGCGCTGGGCACTGGCCTTTGCAGCCTCGGCTGCCGCACGTTCCGCTGGATTAGACACGAAAACCGCCGTGCGATAGCTTTCACCACGGTCACAAAACTGCCCACCTGCATCCGTGGGATCAACAGACCGGAAGAATGCATGCAACAGCTGGTTAAAGCTCACGACATCCGGATCATATGCGATGGCCACGGCTTCATAATGCCCGGACCCTTTGACTGTATCATAGGTTGGGTTCGCCGTGGTCCCACCAGTATAACCGGACACCACCTCATCCACGCCTTGCACCTTTTCAAAATCGCTTTCGACGCACCAAAAGCATCCGCCAGCAAAAATGGCGGTCTGGGTTTCGGCGGTGGCGCTTTGGGCGAACGGCAAGAGCGCCAAGGCAAATATAAGGGATCGGAACATGAGAATTCTCCTTTGCACACATCCTGTCAGCCGCACACCCATCGGCGCAATCGCTGACATGTGATTTCACGTGCTCTTTACCACTTGGAACAAACCCGCCTCTGTCCTAGCGTCCGCTCCAAG